>Ga0068858_100001065_pt1 | contig 28414 bp, 22 predicted proteins | sample KBSSwiS12_FD_66589 | JGI IMG/M metagenome (GOLD analysis project Ga0068858, IMG submission 66589) | Switchgrass rhizosphere microbial communities from Kellogg Biological Station, Michigan, USA - KBS Switchgrass S1-2 | ecosystem: Host-associated > Plants > Roots > Rhizosphere > Soil ... | reverse complement strand
GCATTCCGTATCGCGGGCAGAAGCGCTGGCACACGGTGTTCGGTCTGATCTTCGGGCTCGGCGCGGCGACCTGGGCGTTCAGCGGGATGCTGTCGATGGATCCGTTTCCGATGCAAAGAACCGGAGGCCCGGCTGGTGGCGGAGGGCGGCGCGGCCCCGGCATTCCGCAGGCGCTGCGCGGCCGCGGAGGGCAGATCGAGGCGTTCGCCGGGAAGCACCCGCGGGAAGCGCTCGCGCAACTTCCGAACTTCGCCGTCAAGGAGCTGGAGTTGACTTCGTTCGCGGGAGAACCCGTCTATCTGGCCACGGCGGCCAGAGGCGATACCCGCATCATTCCGGTGAATGGCGAACCACAGACGGAGTTCGACCGCCAGCGGATCATCGACGTCGTGACGAAGGCCGCTCAGTCAGCCGGTGGCGTCGACGTCTCGGTGCTCGATCAATACGACCGGTACTATCTGGATCGGCGCCGCGACCGCCCGCTTCCGGTCATTCTGGCTCAACTGCACGACGCCGAGCACACCCGTTACTACATCGACCCCAAGACCGCGCGAGTCGCGGGCAACTACAGCTCCAGAAACTGGATGAGCCGGTGGCTGTACCACGGTCTCCACTCACTCGACTTTCCGTGGCTCTACAACTACCGCCCGCTCTGGGACATCGTCGTGATCACGTTCATGATCGGCGGCACCGCGCTCTGTGTGACGTCGCTCATCCTTGCGTGGAGAGTCCTGGGAAGAAAGCTGGCCGGGCTTTCCGCACCGACGAGCCCCCGCAGTGCGGTGCCCGGCGACGACCTGGCGCTGGAAACGGAATAGGCCGCGCGAATCGTTAATCACTTCTTTATGCGAACGCAGCATGAACGTGAAATCATGCTGCTGGAGCCTGACGCAAAGTTCAGAAACTCTTCAGGTGCTGGCGCGCCGGCGTCCGATAAGATTTCTCGAGTACGTCGCGTTGGACTTTTTCACAAAGGAACTGGACATGCGAACTGGTCGTGGTCGTTTCGCCGTCGCCGGACTGCTGTTTCTCAGTGCAGTGGCGTCGCAGCGGTGCACGTCAAAGGCAGCCGCCCCGGCGGCCGTGCCATCAGGCGTGGCACCGATTGTCTCCATCAAGGAGCTGATGGAGAACATCATCGATCCCATCGCCGATAACATCTTCGACGCCGTCGGGACGGACGCGACCTTGAAGGGCATCGTCGAAACGAAGCCGACGACCGACGACGACTGGGCCAAGGTGCGGATCGGCGCCGTGACGCTGGCCGAAGGGACGAACCTGCTCAAGATGCCGCGTCGCGTCGCGCCGCCAGGAGACAAGAACAACAGCAATGGCGCGAACGCCCCGGAACTGTCGCCCGAACAGATCCAGGCCAAGATCGACGGGAACCGCGCGCTGTGGAACTCGCACGCGGACGAGTTGCGCGACGCCGCGCTCAAAGTCATGGACATCGTGAAGGCGAAGGACACTGACGCGCTGTTTCAGGCCGGAAGCGCGATCGACAAGGTCTGCGAGAACTGCCATCTGGAGTACTGGTATCCGGGCGACAGGAAAGCCGTCGAGGAGGACGAGAAGCAGCGCGCGACGTTCACGAAGCCGACGCCAAAGAAGTAGGAATCTGGCGCAGGCAACGCTTCACGCCGGCGGTTTTTCGGTGCCGGTATAGGTGAAGTCGACCGTCGTCGCCGCGCCCGCGCGCACGACCACCTTCTGCATCAGCGGCCCGAAGCGCTCGTGCCAGGTGAGGATCGTGTACGAACCGGCAGGCACATTGGCGATCTCGTACGTGCCGCCTTCGTTGCTGACCGCGAAGTAGGGGTTGGTCACGACGCCGACATAGGTCGTCATCCAGCTGTGCACGTCGCACTTGATCTTCAACATCACTTCTTCGTCTTTGAGCTTGAAGTCCTGGACCATGCCGGCTTTCGGCTCGCTGATGTTGAAGCTGTTGCCGCGCGCCGACAGGCTGTGCACATTGTGCAGGAGTTCGTCGTCGTTCTTTACCTGCAGCGTCTGGCCAACGCGCGCGCCGACGACGCGCGGGCGGTAGACGCAGGCTCGCTGCTCGATGACGACGGGCGTCGTCGGCACCGGTGTCTGGGGCAACGTTCCTTGCAGCCGCACGAAGACGTTGGCGAGGCCGCCGTCGATCGTGGCGGCCACGTACTCCTGTACTACGCGCTTGTCTTTGTTCAGTTGCGCGCATTTGGGGTCCATTCCCATCCGGATGATGGGATTGCCAGGCAGCTTCCCGGACAACTTGATGTGACCCCGAATCGTGCCGCGGCTGGAGGGCTGGGCGCTGCCTGTGGCGACGGCCGTGGCCCCGACTGAGACGGCGAGAGCTACGGTGGCGACCCGAACGAGCAAGGACGACCTCATGGGCGAGTTCCTCATTTCCTGACGCTTCCTGCTCCTTCCTTGGCCTTTGCGGCTTGCTGGTCGAGCGGATACCAGTACTTCAAATGGCAGTTTTCGCAGGCCGCATCGATCGCCTCACCGGAGTCGAGCAGTCCCATCGCGTTCTTCGCCTCGATCGCTTTCAGGGCGAGCGTCGCGGCGTCGTTGAGCTTGTGTGCGAAGTCGATGAACGACTGTCGATCCGCGGTGATCAGAGCCTCCATCTGTGCCGGTTCGAGCTCGATGCCGGGGTTTTCTGATTTCTCACCAGGCCTCGAGACGTGGCGACCGTCCATCACGAGGAGGTTGGTGGCTTCGACGAGCGTGATGGCTTTGCGTTTGACGTCCGCCCACTCTTCGTCGGTCCGCGGCATCCGCTCCTCGGTGCCAGCCGCGCTGACGATCGTCGCGACCGATTCCCACAACGTATCCGCGGATGGATCGACCATCGAATCCATGATGTCCTTGATCGTAGCGCTGGGCCGAAATGGGGAGGGTGGCTGAGCGCGGTTGCACGCCACGACGACGAAGACTGACACGCTGACAAGCAACAGCCAGAGGAACCTTCGCATTAATACCTTCCTTATCCGGATCCGTGTTGAAGTTGAATTCATCCTAGCCGAGCCCAGGTCCGAAATTTCTGAATTCTGCGTCAGAAATGTCGCGGTTTCCGCCCTATCGGACCAGTGCGAAGGCAACCTCGGACCGTCCCTCGTCCGACTCGGCGTCGCCGGATGATGTGATGGCGGGAATCAACGCGTATTCGTCATCCGGACGCGCGCTCGAGCCCGTTCTTCAGCTAGAGTTCCTCGTTCTGCGAGATCTAGCGGGGCTCGTCGCCGCCTGCAAGAGACCAGGCGGGAAGGAAGATGAAGACGCCGATCACGTGGCGGCGTCATCCATCGACGAGATGCACGCCCACGCAACGGCGACGCACGCGAGCGTCGCGATCCAGACGAGGCCCCAGGTAAATACCCACGGGCCCAACCGGCCGCCGGAGGTATCCGCCCGCACCGTTTCGAGTGCCGGAATCGCGCCGAACGCCATGATCCAGAGCACCGGTACCAGGGCCAGGCTCACCACGGCGGCGACGATCGACCCGAACTTATTGCGTTTCATCGTTGCGTCCACTGGGTTCTCCTGATTGGATGCCTATCGTAGCCAAACTCTCGAGTGCGGCGCCAGCTGAAGTCACGAAGCTTCGCCTCAGAGAGCCAGGCACTGATGTCGTTACTCCGGCTCGAGAGGTGTCTATCGATTCAGTGTCGCGATCCCTGCTTCCGGATAGCGCAGTCCGGCAGTGCTGCCCTTCGGCGCCGCTGCTTCGAGCTTTCGGAGGTCGTCGTCGGTCAGATGCACATCGAGCGCGCCGACGTTCTCTTCGACGTACTGAACGTGCTTGGCCCCGAAGATCGGCACGATCGAGCCGCTGCGCGAGTGCAGCCAGGCGAGCGCGAGCTGTGCAAGCGTGCAGCCTTTGGCCGCCGCGATCGGTTCGAGCCGTCGGACGATGTCGAGATTGCGGTTGAAGTTCTCTTCGTGGAACCGCGGATGATCGTGGCGGCGATCGCCGGCCTCGATATCGGTGGTCTTCCTGAAGCGGCCCGTCAGGAAACCGCGGCCGAGCGGTGCGTACGGTACGAAGCCGATCCCGAGCTCCGCGCAGGTGGCCAGCACTTCGTCCTCGGGATCGCGCGTCCAGAGCGAGTACTCGCTTTGAATCGCGGTGATCGGATGCATCGCATGCGCACGCCGGATGGTCTGCGCCGACGCTTCCGAGAGCCCGAGATAGCGCACCTTCCCCGCGCCCACGAGCTCCGCCATCGCGCCGACGGTGTCTTCGATGGGGACCTTCGTATCCACGCGATGCTGGTAGTACAGATCGATCGTGTCGACGCCGAGCCGCTGCAGCGATCCGTCGCAGGCCTTGCGCACGTACTCCGGCGACCCGTCGATACCGAGATGCTTGCCGTCCTCGCTCCGCTTCTGTCCGAACTTGGTCGCGATGACTACCCGGTCGCGCCGGTCGTGGACGGCCGCCCCGACCAATCGTTCGTTCGTGAACGGCCCGTACATGTCGGCGGTGTCGATGAGGGTGATGCCGAGGTCGATCGCCCGCCGGAGGGTCCTGGTCGATTCGTCGTTGTCTTTCGGCGAATAGAACTCGGACATACCCATGCAGCCAAGTCCGAGCGCCGAAACGACCAGTCCCTGCGAGCCCAGCGCGCGTGATTCCATGACGTCACCCTGACATTCAACCGCCGAGATCGCCGAGCTCGCCGAGAAAGCCTTTTGGGAAACAACCGGCGTGCTTTGCCCCTCCGAGGTGAATTCGTTTACCGGCGATCTCGCCGAACACAAATTATGAGATTCGGCGGGCTCTGCGGGTTCGGCGGTTAACGTGTTCTCAAAATTTCCGGCTCCACGTCGACGGCCAGCGTTCGACGACGATCTTTTTCTCCGTGTAGAAATCGATGGCGTCGCGTCCCTGCGCGTGGAGGTCGCCGAAGAAGCTGTCCTTCCATCCGGAAAACGGGAAATACGCCATCGGCGCGGCGACACCGACGTTGATGCCGATATTGCCCGTCCGCGCTTCATAGCGGAACTGCCGCGCGGCGGCACCGCTTGCCGTGAACAGGCACGCCATGTTGCCGTACGGAGACGCGTTGATGATGTCGATCGCTTCCTCCACGGTCTTCGCGCGCATGACGCTCAGCACGGGGCCGAACACCTCGGTGCGCGCGAGCTCGCTTCGCGGGTCCACGTCGGCCAGCACCGTGGGCCTCAGGAAGTTCCCGCGCTCGTATCCCGCCACGGTGGCGGCCCGCCCATCGACGATTGCCTTGGCGCCGTCGGACACGCCGCGCGCGATCAATGCTTCGATGCGCTCGCGGCTCGCGGGCGAGATCACCGGACCCATGTCCACGCCGCTGTCGAGCCCGTAGCCGATCTTCCGGCTCGCTGCGGCGTCCACGATGTTCTCGGTGAACATCGACTCCGATTCGCCCACGGTGATGACGACCGACGATGCGAGACAGCGCTGACCGGCACAGCCGAACGCGGAGTCGGCGGCAATCTTCGTCGTCATCTCCATGTCCGCGTCGGGAAGAATGACGATCGGATTCTTGGCGCCGCCCTGGCACTGCGCGCGTTTGCCGTTGGCCGCTGCCCGCGCGTACACATACCGCGCGACGGGTGTCGATCCGACAAACGAGATCGCGCGCACGTCCGGATGGTCGAGCAGGGCATCGACTGCCCCCTTCCCGCCGTGCACGAGGTTGACGACGCCCTTGGGGAACCCGCACTGCTCGACCAGCTCGAACACGCGCGCCATCGTCATCGGCGTCTTCTCGGACGGCTTGATGACCAGCGTGTTGCCGCAGGCGACGGCGTAGGGGAGGAACCAGAGCGGGATCATGCCGGGAAAGTTGAACGGCGTGATCGCGGCCACCACCCCGACCGGCTGGCGGATCATCAGCTCGTCGATCCCCGACGCGATGTCTTCGAGGTTGCTGCCCATCATCAGTGACGGAATGCCGGTCGCCACTTCGACGTTCTCGACGCCGCGTCTCAGCTCCCCGTCGGATTCAGCCAGTGTCTTGCCGCACTCCTGCGTGATGATCCGGGCCAGCTCGCCGTAGTGAGTGTCGAGCAGGGCTTTCAGGCGGAAGAGCGGCTGAATGCGATCCCCCGCGGGTGTGCGCCGCCACGCGGGCAAAGCGTCAGACGCCGCGCGCACCGCCTTGTCGACGTCACCGGCTGACGACAGCGGCACGCCAATCAGCACTTCGCCGGTCGCCGGATTGTCGACCGGCGTCTTCTCGCCGTCCGCCGGCTCCCAGTGGCCGCCGACGTAATTCAGCAGAACGCCTTGCTCGATCATGGAGGCTCCTGGCAAAGTTCAAAGGTCAAAGTTCAAAGGTCAAAGTGAAGTTCAGAACTTCCAGCCTTACTTTTACCTTTGACCTTTAACCTTTTGACTTTTCTCAAGGTATCACGATGGCGCGGCCGAGGATTTCGCCCCGGTCGAGCGCTCTGTAAGCCGCGTCGGCATCGTCAAGCGGGTATCGCCGGGTGACGATGGTTTCGGGGCGGAATGTGCCGCGGGCGGCGAGCCGGATGATCTCGGGCATGTCGGCGCGCGTGCGCGCGCCGTAGGAGCCGATGATGCGCAGACCGCGCCGCACGAGCCGGGTGATTTCGACCGGCGCGGTGGTCTTGCCGGGCGCGATGCCGACGGCAACCATCCGGCCGCCGTCGCCGATGAGCTCGAGCGCCTGCGAGAACGTCTCCGGGCGGCCGAGCACTTCGAAGGCGACGTCCACGCCCCGGCCGTCGGTCAGCTCGCGAACGCGCTCGGCCGCATTCGTCGTCCTGGAGTTGATGACGTCGCTGGCGCCGACCCGTTGCGCAATCTCGAGCTTGTCGTCGGCGATGTCGACGGCGATGATCTGCGAGGCGCCGAACGCATGCGCGATCTGAATGACGTTCAGGCCGACGCCGCCGGCCGCCACGACGGCGACGCGCTCGCCTCCGCGCAGATCCGCGCCATGACGGACCGCGCCGTAGGCCGTAAACACCGCGCAGCCGAGCACCGATGATTCGGCGAGCGGCAGGCCGTCGGGGAGCGGGAACACGTCGGTGGCGGGGACCACAGCGTATTCGGCAAGGCCAGCCATCGAGTACATCGCGAGCGTCGATCCGTCGCTGCGCCGCAGCCGCGACGTGCCGTCGTACAGCGTGCCGCGCAGCCGGTTCATCGCGAAGAAGTTGTCGCAGAGATCGTCGCGGCCGATTGCGCAGAGCCGGCACCGGCCGCACGGCATGATGAACGCGCAGACCACGCGTTTGCCGACCGCGGGTCCGGCGACGCCCGGTCCGAGCGCCACGACGGTCCCGGAGATCTCGTGGCCGAGCACCGCCGGCATGGGAAACGCGACTTCCGCCTTGATGACATGCAGGTCGGTGTGGCAGACGCCGCACGCAGTGACCTTGACCAGTACCTCACCGTCGAGCGGCTCGGGGATTGGAATCTCTTCGATGCGCATGCCGCCCGGCGCCTGCTCCAGCACGGCGGCTTTCATGGTGTTCATAGGTTCGCGTTCGCAACACTCTCCACTCTCTCGATGTCGTGATGCATCGTCTCCGTCGCCAGGTACACGGACACGATGGTGATCACGGCCATGCCGATGAGATACATCGACAACGCGCCGCGCCCGTAGCCGAGCTGCAGCAGCCTCACCGCGATAATCGGCGACAGACCGCCCGCGAGCACCGAGGAGAGCTGCACGCCCAGCGAGGCGCCGCTATAGCGCACGCTGGTGCCGAAAAGCTCCGAGAAGAACGCGCCCTGCGGCGCATACATCGCCGCATGGCCGAAGATGAGCCCGAGAAAGAGCCCCAGCTGCGCGAGCCACGGCGTGCCGGTGTCGACCATCCAGAAGATCGGATATGCCGTCAGGGCGGTGCACACCGCGCCGAACAGGTACACGGGACGGCGCCCGATCCGATCCGAGAGCGCGCCGTAGAGCGGAATCGCCGCCAGCTCGATGGTCGCCGCGACGATCAGCCCCCAGAGCACGACGTTTCGATCCATGTGGACGCGCTGCACCGCGTAAATGAGGATGAACACCGTGTAGATGTAGAACGCGCCGTTCTCGGCGAGGCGCGCGCCCATCGCGAGCAGCACTTCCTTCGGGTAGCGGCGGAGCACTTCGACGATCGGCATGCGCGCTTCCTCACGCTTCTCTTTCAGCCGCTCGAACGCCGGCGTCTCGAGGATGCGCACCCTGATGATCAAGCCGACGACGACCAGCAGGATGCTGAGGAGAAACGGAACGCGCCACCCCCACGACAGAAAGGCGGCCTCCGGCAGCCGCGAGAACGGGAAATAGACGATGGTCGACAGCAGGAGACCGGCGGGCACGCCGATCTGCGGCCAGCTGCCGTAGAAGCCGCGCTTGCCAGGAGGCGCGTGCTCGACCGCCATCAGCACCGCGCCTCCCCATTCCCCGCCGACTCCGAATCCTTGCGCGATCCGCAGCACGACGAGCAGCACCGCCGCCGTCGGACCGAGCGTGGAATAGGTCGGCAGCAGCCCGATCAGAAACGTCGCCACGCCCATGATCATCAGCGTCAGCACGAGCATCGACTTGCGGCCGATCTTGTCCCCGTAGTGTCCGATCACGATGCCGCCGATCGGGCGCGCGACGAACGCCACCGAGTAGGTGGCCAGCGCCAGCAGCGTGCCCATCAGCGGATCGAAGGTTGGAAAGAAGAGCTTGTTGAACACCAGCGCGGTGGCCGTGCCGTACAGGAAGTAGTCGTACCACTCGATAGTGGTGCCGATCAGGCTGGCGAACGCGACCACCCTGATTGAGCTCTGTCTGGAAGCGGTCATGGGCGGCGCATGTTAGCACGCACGATGGTTTGGCCTGTCATCGTCGCCATTCTTCGGTCATGATTGGACGATTGAGATCGGCGCGGCGATCGTGGGTTCTCCGTTCGATCCCCTCCAACCCTCGACAATGAAGAGAATACAGATCGCCCTTGCATCCGTCACGCTCCTCGCATTCGCAGGCGTGCCACCGGAACCCCGTCGTCTGCTGGCGTTCGACGGCGAAGCGAAGGCGCTCGTCACCGGGCTGACGCCTTCCCGTCCCGCGGCGGTCCAGGCGCCGGCCACCTCGATGGTGGATGTCGAACGGGCGCGCGCCTATAACGACCGCATCGTGAGCACCGCGAGACGTCTCCCGCCGCGGACGTCGCTCGCCGAACTGGTGCGCCTCGTGATGCAGGGGACGGCCGATGGGGCGACCGCGGCCGGCGACGTGGCCAACGAGCACCGTACTGCGCTCGTCGTGCTCGCGGTTTACGTCAACGGTTGGAAGCTCCAGGCCATCGTGCCCGAGGCACGCGCCTGGCCGCGCGCAGAGCGGCGCAACGTCGTCCTGCGCGGCCGCCATGATCTCAGCCAGCATTTCATGGTGTCCGCGGTCATCGCCGCATTTGCCGGGACGCCGATCGCCAATGCCGTGGGACTGTACAAGGAGATGGACGACGCGCGAAGCGGCAGCGGCTTTTCCTTTTCCGATCTCGCCGCCGATCGCGCCGGGACGACGTTCGGCGACATGGCCACGAGATCCCCGGAGTCGGCGCGCCTTCTCCAATCGCGCCTCAGCGCGGGGCTCACCGAGAACGACATGATGCCGGAAGTCTCCGGCCTGCCCGAGAAGCTGTCGCAGGCGGAGTTTACGCGCCGCTTCGGCGCCGCCGCCGGACCGGCGTACAACCAGCTCGTCGACGAAATCGAGCGGCGCGTGGCGGCTCTCGCGTTATTTCAGTAGGGCTACTTGATGTGCACGATGCCGCGACGGAGGGCGACGTTCAACGCGGCGGTCCGCTCGCTGACTTTCAGCTTTGCGAAGATGTTCTTCAGGTGAACCTGCACGGTCTCGTCGCTGATGCCGAGCAGTACGGCGATCTCCTTGTTGCGCCTTCCCTCGGCCACGCGCTCCATGACCTGCACCTCGCGCGGCGTCAGCGTCGGCTGCGTCGCGCGCTCGTCGAGCCTGGCCTTGACCTCCGGTCGGATGGGTCGGCGCCCGGCATGGACTTCGCGCACGAACCGGATCAGATCGTCGGACAGCGTGTCCTTCAGCAGATACGTTGCCGCGCCGGCGGCGAGCGACCGGTGGATGTCTTCGTCGCCCTGATACATCGTCAGCACGATGATGCGGGCGTCCTTGTCCTCGCGGCGAATCGCATGGATCGCTTCCAGCCCGCTCATGCCCGGCAGACTCAAGTCCATCAGCGTGACATCCGGCCGCTCGCGCGCGAACAGCGCGACCGCGTCTTCGCCCGTCGCCGCCGATGCGACGACCCGCATATCGGGCTCGCGATCGATGATGAGCGCGATCCCTTCACGCACGATCCGGTGATCGTCGACGCACAACACGCGGATGGGAGTCATTTGTTCATCTCGCCATTTGGTCATTTGGTCATTTGGTTTTGGTCATTTATTGATCAATCAATTGGCCAATCCAATGACCAGATGACCAGATGACCAGATGACCAGATTCATGCTGCACCCGCGGGAATCGGCACGACGGTCTCGACGGCCGTGCCGCGGCCGACGCCGGTGGCGACCGTGAACCGCCCGCCGAGCTCCTCCGCACGTTCTCTCATCGTGGTCAACCCGTAGTGATTGTCGCCGTCGTGCGTCGGGTATTCGTACTCGAAGCCGCGGCCATCGTCGCACACCCGGAGCGTGACGGATGCATCCTCGAATCGCATCTCGAGCGTGATCCGTGTGGCGTGGGCGTGCCGAACCGCGTTGGTGACGGCTTCCTGTCCAATTCGCAACAAGTGGTTTTCGACCTTCGCCGAGCATTGACGCGGCGTGCCGGTGATTGTGGCCGCGAAGCGGACGGGCGTTCCCGCGGCGGCGCGTCTGCCGAAATCGCGGAGTGCCGAGGGGAGGTCGCGCGCCTCGAGCACCGGCGACCGCAGATCCCAAATCGACTGGCGCGCTTCGCGAATATACGCCTCGACGTGGCGTCGGATCCGCACGAGCTGGTTCCGCGCGGCCGATGACGAGCCGTCGAGCGCGTTCGCGATACCATCAAACTGCAGGGCCACGCCGACCAGGCTCTGCAGGAGCGTGTCGTGAATCTCGCGACTGAGACGCGCCCGCTCCGCGAGGACGAGCCCGAATTCGCGCCGCACGCGGCGGAGCCGAATGCGCCACACGCCGGCGACCAGCAACGCGACGCCAGCAAACGACGCCGCATAGAACCAGTTGGTCTGATAGAAAGCGGGCCGAATCGCAAACGCCCACGCCGCGTTCGCCGTCGTCCACGTACCGTCCTCGCTGTTCGCTTCGACCAGGAATCGATAGCGCCCCGGCGAGAGATTCGTGTAGAACGCCTGCCGCCGTGCCCCCGCTTCGACCCAGTCGGTGTCGAAGCCGTCGAGCCGATACCGAAAGCGGATCTTGTTGGCGGCGTTGAGGGCGACGGCGGTGTAATTGATCTGCAGCCGTCTGGTTCCCGCTGGCAAAGACGTGAGCGGATCGGGCTTCAGCCGTTCTTCATTCGCGATGGCGGCTTCGATGCGCACCGGCACACTGATTGGCGCCTCGATCGGCCCCAGGTGTTTCGGATCGACTTCGGTGAGGCCGCCCCCCCTGACGAACCAGAGCCGTCCGTCCGAACCGCGGGCCGACCGTGTGTTTCCGAGCGGGGCTCCCGCGAGGCCGTCCGACGTGTCGTACAGCTTGAACTGGATTCGATGGGCGCGATCGTCCGCGGCCTTGACGAGCTCGTCGCGGCTGACGCGGACCAGCCCGCGGTCGACGCTCAGCCACAGATACCTGTCGTCGTCTTCCACGATTGACCAGACGCGATTCGCAGGTAATCCGTTGTCGCGATTGACCGTGGCGACGTGTCCTTCGGCGACTCGGCTGACCCCGCTGCTGCCCGCGGCCCAGAGCACCCGGGCCCGATCTTCGAAGAAGGCTTGTGTGCCGTTGGCGATCCCCTCGTGCGAGTCCACCGGATGAAAAGCGCCGCCCGCGTCGACGAACCCGACCTTTCCCTGATCGAACGCGACCCACAATCGTCCCGACGTGTCGGTGTGCGCCTGGGTGATCTGGTTCACGCCGTGGCCGGGCGAGATTTCCAGTCTCGTGATCGCGCGGCCGTCCCATCGATACAACCAGTTGTCGTAGCCGAGCCACACGCCGCCTCGCGCCGCGGAGGTGATGAGCGTGATCGCGGTCGTCGGCGGCTTGGGAAGCGGGACCCGTGTGAAGACCCCGCGTGACAGCCGCCACGCCCCGTCGTTGGTGCCAATCCACAGCGAGCCCTGCGCATCGCGGAAGAGGGTGCGCAGCGCCGGTCCGCGCGGCGCGTTTCGCGCGCGCTGCCACTGCCCGGGAATCATCGAAAAGTTGATCAGGCCGTTGGTTGTGCCGGCTTCGGCGCTGCCGTTGTCGCCGGGCGCGACGTCGACCACGAAGCCGACGTCTTCGATCGGCGTCAACTTCCGTTCGGTGAGCCGATGGAGACCCGCCGTGGTGCCGACCCAGATATTGCCGTCGCGATCTTCGAGCAGCGATTGGACCGAGTCGCTCGAGAGCCCGGTCCGCAACACGGTCCGTTCAATGGTGCGCGTCGAGGTCTTGTCGACGCGCGCGCGCCATAGACCTTCGCCGAGCGTGGCGATCCACAGATTTCCCTGGCGATCGTGCGCCAGCCGATATCCGCTGCCGGCGAAGGGCTCCGGCCGCGGGCTCGGCTCGCCGAGGCGTTTGAAGCCGGCCACGATATCGGTCGTCCAGATCGTGCCCTGGGCGTCCTCATGCACGTCCCAGGTGAATCCGGCGGCCTTCCGCTGAAACTGGCCGGTCGTTTCGACCCATTGAAAGACGCCGCCTCTGCCTGTCGACACCCACAGTTCGCCGTGGCTGCCGACGAAGAGCCGCTGGACGAGGGCGTCCCGGTCGTTCCACAGGATGGGCATTGGTTCCCAGCGGCCGTTGCGGACTCTGAAGAGTCCTGCGTCGCTGATGGCCCAAATGGTACCGCGATGGTCTTCCGTGAGATCCGTGACCGCCCCCAGCGTGCCCTGCGGCTGATCCTCGGGACGCCACTGCAGGCCGCGAATCCGGCGGACGCCGTCGCCCATCAGCCCGACCCAGAGGCTGCCGTCGCGGGCGACGCACAATGCGGACGCTGGCGACGGCGGGAGCCGTGTGTCCGCCAGGCTGTTCCACAACGTAAAGCGCACGCCGTCAAAGCGGAGCAGGCCGGCGTCGGTGCCAATCCAGAGATAGCCGTCGCGGTCCTGGCCGATGGCGTACACGGTCCCCAGCGGCACGCCGTCGCCGTCGGTCCAGGACGTCAGCGCATATCCCGAGAGCAGGTTATCGACGTCGGACCCGCCTGAGGTCCGCGCGATACCGATGAGCAGCCAGGAGCCGAGCAAGCAGCGGAAGAATGTTCTCACGGGCCTGTCGTGGTGTTTCGCGGCAAACATACGCGAAATCAAGGCGTTACGGGAGACTAATACCAGTATTTGGGTATTGTCGCCAGACGACGCCGACCGTAGGGTATCCCCAGGCGTTTCAAAGGGCCAACAGAGCCGGAAAAGGCCTTGGCAGATGATAAACTTACGGGTCAACCGGGGTCGGCGGCGTCGAGGGCATTCGGGAGGATCCTTGATGAACGGTCGTGTGTGTGTTGTCGCCGCTTCGTTCTGGGCGGTGTCCGTTCTCTGGACCGTCCCTCAGGCGGCGGGCCCCCGGGTCGCGCGCGCTTCGCAACAACCCGCTGTTTCGCATCCGACGGCGGAATACCGGGCAGTTCTCGACAAGTACTGCGTCACCTGCCACAACGAACGGACCAAGACCGCCGGCTTGATGTTGGACAAGACGGATGTGTCGAACGTGCCGGCCGGCGCCGACGTGTGGGAGAAAGTGGTCCGAAAGGTTCGCGTCGGGATGATGCCGCCGCAAGGCGCGCCGCGGCCCGACCAGGAAACCGCGCATGCGCTCGTCTCGTTTCTGACGACCGAGTTGGATCGCGCGGCGCTGGCCAAGCCGAATCCGGGGCGGGGACTGATCCACCGGCTCAATCGCGTCGAGTACGCCAACGCCATTCGCGATCTCTTCTCGCTCGACGTCGACACCTCGTCGATGCTGCCCCCCGACGACGCCGCGTACGGGTTCGACAACATCGCCGACGCGCTCGGTGTGTCGCCGGTGCTGCTCGAACGCTATCTGACGGCGGCCGACAAGATCACCTCACTGGCGGTCGGCGATCCTGAAACGCAAACCGCCGGCCAGACGTTCCGCATTCGACAGGACGCGTCACAGGACACGCACATCGAGGGGCTTCCGATCGGCACGGTCGGCGGCATCCTTGCCAGGACGACGCTGCCGCTCGACGGCGAGTACGCGTTTTCGATCCGGTTGTTCCGGACGAACCTCGGCGTCGTGCGCGGGCTGGAATACGAGCATCAGCTCGAGTTCACCGTCGACGGAGAGCGCGTGCACCTCTCCAAGGTCGGCGGCGACGACGACTTCAGGGCAAACCTGAAGAACATGACAAAGGCCGGCGACGACGTGGAAACGCGCGCGGCGTTCCGCATCCCGCTCAAAGCGGGCCCCCACACGATCACCGCCGCGTTTCTCGAGCGGACGGCTGCCGCGAATCCGCTCAGGCTGCAGCCGTTCATTCGCAGCTCGAACGACACGCTCGACACCATCGGACATCCGCATCTCGATACGTTCACGCTGACGGGACCGTTCAAGCCGACCGGGTCCGGCGACACGCCGAGCCGCCGCCGCGTCTTCTTCTGTCAGCCGACCGGGAAGGCGGACGAAGATGCGTGCGCGCGCCGCATCATCTCGACGTTCGCCCGTCGCGCCTACCGTGGTATGGCGAGTGCGTCCGACGTCGACAGGCTGTTCGAGTTCTACCAGTCGGGGAAGCAGGCGTCGAACTTCGAGCGCGGCGTGCAGATGGCGCTCGATCGCATGATCGCCAGCCCGAAGTTCATCTTCCGGGTGGAGCGCGATCCCGCAGGCGCCGTACAGGGCGCCGTGTACCGCGTCACCGATCTGGAGCTCGCCTCACGCCTTTCGTTCTTCCTGTGGAGCAGCATCCCCGACGACCAGCTGCTCCAGGTGGCACGTACCAACACGCTGCATACGCCGGCGGTCCTGAACCAGCAGGTGCGGCGCATGCTGGCCGATGAGAAGGCCGAAGCGCTGGTCGACAATTTCGCCGGCCAATGGCTCTATCTGCGCAATCTGAAGAACCTGCAGCCCAACTCGCTCGAGTTTCCGGACTTCGACGACAACCTCCGCACGGCGCTGCAGCGGGAGACGGAACTGTTCTTCCGGAGCATCATGCGCGAGGATCGCGACGTCCTCGACCTGATGACCGCCGATTACACCTTCCTGAACGAGCGGCTGGCGAAGCACTACGGCGTGCCCGGCGTCTACGGCAGCCATTTCCGCCGCGTGACGCTGAAAGACGAGGCGCGAAAAGGGCTGCTCGGCAAGGGTGCGATCCTGATGGTCACGTCGCACGCGGATCGAACCTCGCCGGTCGTGCGCGGCAAGTGGATTCTCGACAACCTGCTAAATGCGCCGCCGCCGCCGCCCCCGGCGGTGGTGCCGCCGCTCAACGAGAGCGCCGTGCGCGACGGCAAAGTGCTGACGATGCGCGAGCGCATGGAAGAGCACCGGAAGAACCCGGTGTGCGCAGCGTGCCACAAGCTGATGGATCCCATCGGGCTGTCGATGGAGAACTTCGATGCCGTCGGCGCATGGCGCACGCGCGACGGCGGGACGCTCGGCAGTCCGATCAACGCGGCCGGCGAGCTGCTCGACGGAACGAAAGTCGACGGTGTCGTCACGCTCCGTAACGCGTTGGTACGCGATCCCGAGGTCTTCGTCGGTACGGTCACCGAAAAGCTCTTGACCTACGCGCTCGGACGCGGGCTCGCGTACTACGACATGCCGACGGTGCGCACGATCGTGCGCGACGCCGCGCCCCATGGCTACAAGTTTTCGTCGCTCGTGCTCGGCATCGTGAACAGCACGCCGTTTCAGAAGCGAAGCAAGGTGACTCAGGACATCGAGAATCCGGCAGTGCGGACCGCCGCCCGTTAACGCAGGTAGTGTCCGGCTTCAGCCGGACCTGAGCGTGTCCGTCTTTGATGGACCGCCCGAAAAGGAGCTCGCGACCATGTTTATCACCAAGATGTCGTTGCCCAGGCGGACGTTCCTGCGCGGCATGGGGGTCACCCTCGCGCTGCCGCTGCTCGAATCCATGGTGCCCGCCCTGACGGCGATGGCCAAGACCGCCGCGGCGCCGAATCCGGCGCGCCGGTTCGGCGCGATCTTCGTGCCCCTTGGCGAGCGGCCCGGATTCTGGACACCGAAAACGGTTGGTGAGAACTTCGAGTTCAACACCATCATGAAACCGCTCGAGAAGTTCCGCGACCACGTCACGATGGTGTCCGAGCTGTGCGATCCGCTCGACGGGCACGCCACGACGGTGGCGGCGTGGCTGAGCGGCACCATCCCGAAGCGGACGATTGCGGAAGACGTCCACAACGGGATCACGATCGACCAGGTCATCGCGAAGCAGATCGGGCAGGAGACGGTGTTTCCGTCGCTCGAGCTCGCGACCGAGGATTTCACCGGGTACATCGGCGGCTGCGACACGCAGTACGCCTGCGCCTACATGAATACGCTGTCGTGGGCCAGCCCGACGCAGCCGCTGCCCATGGAAATCAACCCGCGTGTCACTTTCGAGCGGATGTTCGGCCGCGCCGGGACCGCGTCGCAGCGCCTCGCCCGGATGCAGAACGACAAGAGCATCCTCGACTCGGTGCAGCAGGATGTGAAGGATCTGCAAGGCGGGCTCGGACCGAAGGATCGCGCGCGTCTCAGCGACTACCTCGAGAACGTGCGCGAGATCGAGGCGCGGATCCAGAAGGCCGAGAAACAGGCGACGACGTCGGTGACCGTCCCGGATGCACCGATCGGTGTGCCTGAATCGTTCGAGGACCATGTCGGCCTGCAGTTCGATCTGCTCGCGCTCGCCTACGAAGCCAACATCACCAAGGTGTTCACCTTCATGATGAGCCGCGACGCCAGCCAGCGCGTGTACCCGAACCTTGGCTTCGCCGAGCCGCACCATTCGTGCTCGCATCACGGCAACAACCCGGAGAAGCTCGCCAACCTGGTGAAGCTGAATACCTATCACGTGTCGCTGTTCTCGAAGTTCGTCGCCAAGCTCGCGTCGACGCCGGACGGCGACGGATCGTTGCTGGATCACTCGCTGATTCTCTACGGCAGCGGCATGAGCGAGAGCGACACCCACTCGCGCCTCAACGTCCCGGTCGCGCTCGTGGGCGGCGGCGCCGGATCGCTGAAAGGCAATCGTCACATCCAGGCGCCGAAGGAAACCCCGCTGGCGAACCTGATGCTCGACCTGGCCAACAAGTTTGGCTGCGAGACAGAGAAGTTCGGGACGCTGAGCACTGGAAGATTCGAAGTCTGAAGTTCGAAGTTCGAAGTCTGAAGTCGTTCGGCTTTAGAGCCCGTGAAGAACCACGTGCTGCCGCCCCAGACCGCGGGGACCTCCGATTGAAACATCGGAATTCCCGCTCTCTGCGGTAAGGCGTCGTAGTTTTTCGCAGGCTTTCCAGCCGGATTTGTGGGGACAACGTATGCGATACCTCCGCGTGGCAATACTGCTGGCTTTCGCGTGTGTGGCCGGCCTCGAAGCGGCAGGCACCTCCGTTCGCCTGATCGATGCCGTGAAACAGGGCAACCGCACGGCGGTGCGGGCGCTGATTGGCCAGCACACGAACGTGAACGTGGCTGAACCCGACGGCATGACCGCGCTCCATTGGGCCGCTCGCGGCGACGATCTCGCGACGGCGCAATTGCTGGTCCGCGCCGGCGCCAACGTCAAGGCGGTCAGCCGCTACGGCATCACACCGCTGACGTTCGCGGCGCAGAACGGCGATCCCGCGCTCACCGAGCTGCTGCTCAAGGCCGGTGCCGACCCCAACGGCGCCACGCTCGAGGGCGAGACCGTCCTGATGACCGCGGCGCGCACCGGCAACGCCGACGTCATCAAGGCACTTGCCGCACACGGCGCCAAAATCAACTCCGCGGAGCAGTGGCAGGGGCAGACCCCGCTGATGTTTGCCGCGTCGCAAAACAACGCCGCCGCCATCAAGACGTTGATCGAGCTGGGAGCCAACAAGAACGAAAAATCGAAGCTGCTCTCGTTCCCGGAGTTCAAGTTCGAGACCTCCGGCATGGTGGTGACGGTGTTGCCGCGCGGCGGCTGGACGCCGCTGATGTATGCGGCGCGCGACGGGGCGATCGACGCCGTCGCGGCATTGGCCGACGCGAAAGCCGATCTGAATCTTCCCGATCCGGACGGCACGACCGCGCTGATGCTCGCGATCATGAACGCGCACTTCGACACCGCGGCGGTGCTGATCGAGAAGGGCTCCGATCCGAACGTGACTGACAGCACCGGCATGACGGCGCTCTATTCCGCGGTCGACATGCACACCATGGGACCGATGCTGAGCCGGCCGTCGCCCAAGCTCGTCGACAAGATCGACTCGGCCGAAGTCGTCAAGCTGCTGCTGGCGAAGGGGGCCAACCCGAACGCGCGGCTCAAGCGGCCGATCATCGGACGCCATCACACGCCGACCGGCGATGCCTCGCTCGGGGAGGGCACGACCCCGCTGGCGCGGGCGGCCAAGAGCAACGATTTGCAGGTCATGCGCCTTCTGTTCGATGCCGGCGCCGATCCACGGCTGACGCTGAAAGACCGGACCACCGTGGCGATGATTGCCGCCGCCGGCGGCGCGGTCGTCGGTGCCTACGCGGTCGCGATTCCGGTCACCGAAGAGAGCTCGCTCGAAGCGCTCAAGCTGTGCGTCGAGCACGGCGTGGATCTGAATGCGTTCAACACGAACGGCAACACGGCGCTCCACAATGCCGTCACGCGAGGCGCGCAGAAAGTCGTGAAATACCTGGCCGAACAGGGCGCCAAGCTGGACCTGAAGGATAAACAGGGCCGCACGCCGCTCGATATCGCGATGGGTGTAGGAGGCGGAGCGGGTCGCCGTGGTGGTGGCGGCAACAATCGCGGCCGTGGCGCCGCTCAGCCGAGCGGTGAGATGGCGGCGCTGCTTCGCGATCTGATGGCGCAAAAAGGCATCCCCGTTCCCCAGGCGTGAAACCTTCCCGCTTCTCTTGCGCTCTTGTCGCGAGCGCCGCTCTTTGCGTGTCGGCCTCGTATGTCGGACAGGCGGTTGGTGCCGGTCCGTCCTTCACGCTTGTGGCATCTTCGCAGGAACCGACGGCGAAGCGGACGGTCTGGGACGGGGTCTTCACGGACGACCAGGCCAAACGCGGGGAAAACCAGTACAGCCGCAATTGCGAGTCGTGTCACGGCGCGGACCTGTCGGGCAATCCGGTTGAAGAGGTGCCGTCGCTCGTCTGGGACGCATTTCTGACGCAGTGGAACGATCGGACGGTGAAAGACCTGTTCGACACGCTCAAGCGTTCGATGCCGCGCGATGCTCCGGGGAGCCTGAACGCGCGGGCCTACGTCGACGTGATCGCCTATGTGCTCCAGGCGAACAAGTTTCCGAGCGGGATGAAAGAGCTGAGCCTGAACACCGACGCGCTGGGGCAGATTGTGATCGCGAAGGACAAGAAATAGTCAGGGGTCAAGACATGGACCGACGACGAGTGGTACTTCTCGGGGCGCTGGCGATGTGGGCGACAGCAGTCGCGGTCGTCGTCTCCTCGACGACGCTGCATGCCGGCGCGGCGCAGCAGGCCGGCGGCGACAGGAAGCTGTGGGACGGCGTCTACACCGCCGAGCAGGCCGCGCGCGGAAAACCGAGATTCGAGGCGAGCTGCAGCCGTTGCCACAACAACGAGCTCATCGGCTCCGAGCGCGGTCCGACGCTGAAAGGGAATACGTTCTGGGCGAAGTACGAGAACGACAGCCTCGGCAGTCTGTTTACGCTCATTCGCGACACGATGCCGAGGGATGGCGGCGCCGGCGTCGTCAGCGACGAAGTGAAGGTCGATATCCTCGCCTATATCCTGTCGCGGAACGACGTGCCGGCGGGCAACGAAGAGCTGAAGCTGGCGGCGAATGCGCTCGAGGCGATCAAGATCACCAAGAAAGGCGTGCTGGACGGCGTTTACACTTCGGCCCAGGCCGATCGCGGCAAGGCGAACTTCCTGTCCGGCCGTTGTGGCGGCTGCCACCAGCTCGACTTGAGCGGCGACCGCGGACCGGCGCTCAAAGGCGACGCCTTCCTGTCACATTGGGAGAACGGCAGCCTCAACGTGCTGTTCAAGAAAATCAGCGAGACGATGCCTCCCAACGGCGCCAACGAAACCACCGACGAGGCGAAAATCGATATCGTGGCGTTCCTGCTGCAGTCGAACGGGTTTCCGGCCGGCAAGTCGGAGCTGAGGCTCGAGCCCGAAGCGCTGGACGCGATCGAGATCGTGCGGAAGGGCGGAGCAACCGCCGCCGCGCCGAATTTCGCGCTCGTGCAGGTGGTCGGTTGCCTGACGCAGAATCCGGACAAGGCGTGGATGCTGACCAGAACGACCGAACCGGTCGTGACCAGACAGGAACAGCCGAACGCGTCAGGGCTGAAGGAGGCCGAGACCAAAGCGCTGGGCTCGCAGACGTTTCAGCTCGTCAGCGCCACCAGTTTCAAGCCGGAGGGCCACAAAGGCCACAAGATGGAAGCGCGCGGGCTCTTGTACAAGGACTCGCGGGATACGATGATCAACCTGACGTCGCTGCAGATGGTCGGCTCGACTTGCCCACAGTAAACGAGAATTCGGAATTGATCAGACCGATCCTCCGCCTACCTCTCCAGCCTTCGACATCTCCTCGAGAGCCAGCATCAGCGCCTGTGTGCCCCGGCGCCCATGGCCCTGCGCGCGCACGATTGAATACAACTGGTGCACGAGCGCCAGGCCCGGCAGTGCGATGTTCATGCGATCGGCTTCGGCGAGGGCGATGCCCATGTCCTTGATGAAGTGGTCGACGACGAATCCCGGCGCGAAGTCGCGCTTGAGGATGCGCGGCGCCAGGTTGTCGAGCCCCCAGTAGGCGGCCGCGCCGCCGCGAATGGCCTCGACCATCGTCCCGAGCTCCAGGCCGGCCTTGTGGCCGTAGAGGAGCGCTTCGCACATCCCAACCATTGATCCGGCGATCTGAATCTGATTGCACATTTTCGTGTGCTGACCAGTGCCGGGTCCGCCCTGATACAGGATCCGCTTGCCCATCGTCTCGAACAGCGGCATCAGCCCGTCGACGGTCGCCTTGTCGCCGCCGATCATGATGGACAGCGTCGCGTTGCGTGCCCCGACATCGCCGCCGGACACCGGCGCGTCGACGCTGTCGGCATCCTTCGCGTGCGCGGCCTTGTAGATGTCCATCGCCAGGGTCGGCTCGGTCGTCGTCATGTCGACAAAAATCTGACCAGCGCGCGCCGCCGGCAGCAGTCCCGACCCGCCGAAGTACACCTCGCGCACGTCGGCGGGAAAGCCGACGATGGTGAAGACGATGTCGGAGTGTTCGCTCACCTCTTTTGGGGTGTCGGCCCACGTCGCGCCGTGCTCGATGAGCCGCTGCGCCTTCTCCTTCGATCGCGTGTTGACGGCGACCGGGTATCCCTTGTGGAGGATGTGGCTGCACATCGAGCCGCCCATCACACCCGTCCCGATCCATCCAACCCGTGGCAGTGATTGTGAATTCATAGCCCCTCGACGTCGACCTTCGACTTCGACCTTCGAACTTCGAAGTTCCTATCGCCGTTCCAGCTGTGAGCGGCGTCCGCGGCGTTGATTCTAGCCCTGACTTCTGACTTTTGACTTCCGACTTCTGATTTCGGACTTCTGACTTCTGACTTCAAACTTCGAACTGTCGTCCTTACACGGCGGTAGCGCCACCGTCGACCACCAGCACCTGTCCGGTGACGTAACTGGACGCCGACGATGCGAGAAACAGTGCCGCGCCTTTCAGTTCGGGGGGGTCGCCGATTCGTCCCATCGGCGTGCAGCGCTCGATCTCTGCGCGGCTGCGTTCGAGGACGCCGGTCGTCAGCCTCGTTTCGAAGAATCCTGGCGCGATGGCATTGACCCGGATGCCGTGCCGCGCCCACTTCACGGCGAGGTCGCGGGTGAGGCTGATGATGGCCCCTTTACTGGCGCTGTAGCCGACCGCGTCGAGGACATCGGCGGGGCTGCCGACCAGTGCGGCGACCGACGCGATGTTCACGATCGCGCCGCCGCGGCCCGCGCGAATCATCTCCGTGCCGACGGTCCGCGACATCAGAAAGCATCCGGTGAGATTGGTGTCGACGACCGCCCGCCATTTCTCGACCGGCATCGTCTCCACCGATTCGCCCCAACTGATGCCGGCATTGTTCACCAGGATATCGATGCGTCCAAACCGCGCAAGGACACCGGCCACGGCCGCGGACACCTGATCCGGCTGCGCCACGTCGCACGGGGTCGCGAGGCACTGAATCCCCAGGCTGGCGAGCGTCTGGTCGGCCGTGGTCAGCCACGACTCACGCCGGGCGGTGATGGCGACGGCCGCCCCGGCCTCGCCCAGCGCGATGGCCATCTCGAGGCCAAGGCCGCGCGACCCTCCGGTGACGAGCGCGACCTTGCCTGAGAGATCGAAGAGGTCTTTGACGTGAGACATGAGCGAGCGCGCTATTATACGCGCCGCTGCAGAGCACACGGAGGCACGGAACTCTCAGAGGTGATGGGCCACAGAGGCGCAGAGACACGGAGGCGAAGCGATGCCACCGATCCGGGGCCGCGCTCAGTTCGGCGTGCCCGGCGTGGTCCGGGTTTGGCGGGACAGAAAGCGGCGTCGATCGCTATGCATATCGCTGCCTGGACGTTCTCTGTGACTTTGTGTCTCTGTGGCTGATAACCTCTGAGTCCTTTGTGTCTTTGAGGCCAAAGGAATGAGGAGCGCTGACCAATGCCGCTGAGAACCGTCGAACAGTACGTTGAGAGCCTGCGCGATGGTCGGACCGTGTATTTCCGCGGTGAGCGCGTCCCGGATGTAACGCGTCATCCTGTGATCGGCGTGGCCGTCCGGCACGCATCGATCGACTATCAGCTCGCCGACGATGCGAGCCACCGCGATCTCGCCGTGACGAGCGATGAAGACGGCGAGTACTCGCGCTACTACCAGATTCCGAGAAGCGCCGACGACCTGTTGAAGCGTGGCGAGCTCATCGAGCGGGCGACCGCGGCCGGCGGCACGCTCGTCGTGCTGATCAAGGAGATTGGCAGCGATGCGTTGTGTGCGCTGATGCGCATCGCCTCCGCTCTCGACGCGAAGTATGCCGGTGCCTATTCGCGTCGGGTCGACGCGTTCTACCACCACTGCCGATCGAACGATCTTGCCGTGGCCGTCGCCCAGACCGATGTCAAGGGCGACCGCTCATTGCCGCCGTCCGCCCAGACCGATCCCGACCTCTACCTGCATGTCGTCGATCGCGGACCGGATGGCATTGTCGTTCGCGGCGCCAAGGCGCACACCTCGGTCAGCACGAATGCGAACGAGCTGATCGTGCTGCCGACGCGGGCGATGGGCGAAGCGGACCAGGACTACGCAGTCAGCTTCGCGATTCCGATCGACACGCCGGGACTGGTCCTGCTGGCGTCCGCGTACGATGCGGCAGGCGCCCAGAGCTCGGCGGTCGAGCGCCCGATCAGCGCCCGGCACAAGATGATGGAAACGACGACCGTCTTCGAGGATGTGTTCGTGCCGTGGGAACGCGTCTTCCTGGCCGGCGAATACGAATTCGCGGGACCGCTGGCGCTCGCCTTCGTCGAGCACCATCGATTTACGGCCGTCTCGTACAAGCTGCCGCTGGTGGACGCGCTGGTCGGATCGGCGATGCTGATGGCCGATCTGAACGGGATTGCCAAAGCGGCACACGTGCGCGAGAAGCTCGTGCAGCTGATCACCTATGCCGAGACGCTGCGAGGGCTGACCCATTACGCCGCGCTTCGGTCCGGGCCTCGCGAGCTCGGCATCTTCGCGCCCGACCCACTCTATGTGAACATGGCGAAGTATCACTTCGCGCATGGGTATCACGAAGCCGTGAGGCACGTGCAGGATATCGCCGGCGGCGCGCTCGTCACCGGTCCGGGCGCGGAAGATCTTGCGTCGTCGGACACTGCGGCGTATTACGAACGTTTCTATGCCGGCCGCGTCGGGGTCAGCGGGAGGGATCGACTGAAAGCGCTGAGTTTCGTGCGCGACCTCGTCGCGTCCGAGTTCGGCACGTACCAGGAAGTGCTCGCGGTTCACGCGGAAGGCTCGCTCGAGGCCGAGAAGCTGATGCTGTTTCGCAGCTACGACGCCAGGCCGGCACTCGACTTCGTCCGCGGATTGGCCGGCCTTGCGCCCGACCTATGATCGAAGACTCGCCATGAACGCGGTCACGTCTGGCGTTGATGCGGTCCGGCCGCCGGCCCCGCGCGTGCCGTGGATGGTGTGGACCTCCGCGGCGGCCACTACCGCCGTCGTCGTCGGCAGCGTCTGGGATATCTCCTGGCACATCTCGGTTGGCCGCGACACGTTCTGGACCCCGCCGCACCTGCTGATTCAGTTGTGCGCGGCTATTGGCGGCCTGACGGCGGTCTACCTGATCGCGCGCACGACCTTCGGCAGCGACGCGATGGCGCGCACTCAGTCGGTGCGTGTCTTCGGCTTGCGCGCGCCTCTCGGCGCGTTCATGTGCGGCTGGGGCGCGCTGGCGATGCTGACGTCGGCCCCGTTCGACAACTGGTGGCACGAGGCGTACGGCCTCGACGTCAAAGTTGTCAGTCCTCCGCATATGCTGCTCGCCGTTGGCGCCATGGGCATCGTCTACGGTGGGTTCGTGCTGACAATGGCGCAGCTCAATCGTGCGTCGGAAGAAGTGTCGGAGCGCATTGAGACGATGTTCATCGCGCTCATCGGCGTGCTGATGGCCGGGGCGCAGGCCGAGCTGATCGAATACTCGAGCAAAGAGTTGATGCACAGCGCGATCTTCTACCGCGCGTTCGTGTTCGCCTACCCCGCACAGCTTGCGCTTGTTCGCCGCATCTCCAGGCGTCGATGGGCGTGCACCACCGCGGCGGCTGTATATCTCGTGCTGTCGCTGGCGCAGGAATGGGTGCTGCCGCTTTTTCCGGCTGAGCAGAAGCTCGGTCCGGTGTTCCAGCGTGTGCCCTACATGGCGCCGGTAGGCTTTCCGGTGATGATGATCGCGCCGGCGATCGTCCTCGATCTGCTGTGGACCAGGATGGCGCGGTGGAACGGCTGGGTGCAGGGTGCGATCGCGGGCGTGGCCTTCCTGGCGTCGTTCGTCCTCGTCCAGTGGCCGTTCGCCGACTTCCTCATGTCGCCGCTGTCGCGCAATTGGGTGTTCGGCACGCACTATCAGTTCTACATGATGAGCCCGGCTCCGCCCGGCGCCCGAAGCGAGTTCTTCGCCTACGAGACCACGCGCGCCGCGTTCTGGCGTGGGATGGCGATCGCCGCCGTGACGGCCATGGCCACGAGCCGGATCGGTCTGGCGGTCGGCGCCTGGATGCGCAGGATTCAACGGTGAAGACGAGGGTTGTTGCTGCGGCGCTCCTGGCGTTGGTGATTGCCCAGCCGGCGGCGGCTCATATCGGCAGTCCCGATGTGTATTTCGAAGGGAGTGCCGGCGACTACCGGATGCTGGTGGTCGTTCGCATGCCCCGTGTCATTCCTGGCGTCGCCGAGATCGAAGTGCGATCGCTGTCAGACGGCTTGCGCGATGTCCGGGTGACACCGATGCGCATCCGCGGGCTCGGGTCCGACCTCTCGCCGGTGGCGGATATCGCCGAGCGGGTGGCCGACCGTCCCGGTGTCTACCGTGCACAGCTGTGGCTGATGCTGCGGGGTGCATGGAAAGTCCACATCGTCGCCAACGGCGATCGAGGGACCGGCGAGCTGTCGGTACCGGTCGGCGCCGTCTCGAGCGAAACGCGTCCGATGCAGCGGGGGATGCGATGGATCCTGGGCGTTCTGGCCGTGCTCCTCGTGGCGGGCGCAATTGCCATCGTCGGCGCGGGCGTTCGAGAAGGGATGACCCGCCCTGGCACCGATCCGTCACCGGCAACGATTCGACGTGCCCGCATCGCGATGATTCGAGCGGCCGTTCTGATCGGCGGACTGGTGGGGCTCGGGGATCTGTGGTGGCGTGCCGCGGCGGCGGACGCCGATCGCGCCGTCTACAAAACGCCGCAAGTGACTGCGACCCTCGTCGATCCGCGCACGTTGTCGCTGAAGATCGCCAGCTCAAACACCGAGCGCTGGGCCGAACGCGTCGGCCTGAACGACCTGGTGCCGGATCATGGGCACCTGATGCATCTGTTTCTCATTCGCGATCCGGGAATGGACTTTCTCGTCCACCTGCATCCCACCCAGGAAAGCCGTGAACGGTTCGTTCAGGAGCTCCCCTCGATGCCGGCGGGGCGATACCGCGTCTTCGCGGATATCGTGCACGGGACTGGTTTTCCGGAAACAGAAATCGGGGAGGTCGCGCTGCCGCAGATCGTGAGTGGGCTTCCGCGCGGAGACGATTCGCTGACGCCCGCATTGAGCCTGTTGGCGGGACCGCAGACCGACAGTGCGCCGCTGACGGGCGGCTTCCGCATGTTCTGGCTGAATTCCAGCGGGACTCTGCGCGCGGGCGAACCGATCTGGCTGAAATTCCACGTCGAGGATTCGGCGGGCCGCCCGGCCGCCAACCTCGAACCTTACATGGGGATGGCAGGACATCTCGTAGTCGTTCGCATCGACTGGCAGGTATTCGCACACCTGCATCCGGCGGGCTCGCCGCCGATGGCGGCGCTCGAATTAGCGAACCGCCCGCCGATGGCGGGATTCGAATCAGCGACTGACGGAAGGACGGCGGCGCGCGACCCAGCGAATGGTGCTGCGACGGTGGCGCTCGAACCGGCGAAGGGCCCGGGGATGGCGGTTCATGCGGGCCATGCAGCTGTTGACGTAGCGCCGGCCTTCAGGTCGGCATCTTCATCGGAGATCACGTTTCCGTACGGCTTCCCGCAAGCGGGGTACTACCGGTTGTTCGTCCAGGTGAAGCGAGCGGGAAGAATCGAGACTGGCGTGTTCGATGCGCAGGTCTCGGAATCCGGTCATCTGGGCAACTAATCATCTGGTCATCTGGTCAACTGGTCATCTGGTCAATTAGTCATCTGGTCATCTGCTCACGTCGTCAATGAGCCCTTTCGTGAGTTCATTGATTCGGCGTTTGCGCAATCAACCAATGACCAGATGACCAGATGATCAGATGACCAAATTATTTGACGGGTGCGAGGTTTTCGGTCAGCTCGATGTAGGTGCCCCACGGATCGGTCAGGAACGCGATGGCCGTCGCCGAGTTGGGCAGCTTCGTGTACGGGCGATCCATCTTGATGCCCGACGCTTCGAGCTTCTTGACGAACGCCTCGAGATTCTTCACTTCAAACCCGATGTGATCGAGCGAGCGCCCCTTGGTCCCTACGACGGGGGTGTCGGCTTTCGAGAACGTCAGGTTGACGCCAGGAAGATCGGCCGCGTCAAACTGCGCCCGCTTCCCCGGTTTGGCGCCGAAGGTTCTGGCATACCACGCCTGGGTCTCCAGCGGTGCTGCGGTGAAGAAGTGCACGTGATGCATCTTCACCGGCACATCGATCGACGCGTCCTCGATAATCTCGATCTTCACAGCGTCCGGACCCGTGACGAAGCCCTGTTTTCCGTCGGCGCGCGCCCCCTTTTCCCACTTGTATCCGGCGGCGTCCCATTTCGCCAGCGCTTGCTGCAGGTTCTTCACGAGAAACCCGAAGTGCTCCACCGTCGATCCGACCGTGCCGCCCGTCGGCTCGGTTTTCCGCAGCATCACGAACGTACCGGGAAACTGAATCAATTGGAGCGTGCCATTCTGCACCGGCATGCCGCCAAGCAACATCCAGAATTTCTGCTGCGCCTCGACGTCTCGCACGCCGAGATGGATGTGACCCTGCACGACGCCGGACTCGCCCGGCGCAGCGAGTTGCGCCTGCGCGCGCGAAGCCGAGACGAGCGATAGCAGAGCGGCAGCGACGACGATCAGACGAAGCTGATGACGCATTGGTTTGATCCTCTTGAATTTTTAATTTCGAATTCCGAATTTCGAATTCCCAACCTGTTCCGTCGTCGATCCCATCCCGGCCGCTATTGTAGAACCAAACTCCAGCCAGAGAGGCGCCGGTCTGTATAATTCACGATCGAGCGGGTCCGAAACGAGTCAGGGGAGGATCTATGCGACTGCGACCATGGGCAGCCATCGCGATCGTGACCGCCGGCACGTTCCTCTCCGCCCAGGCGCT
>Ga0068858_100001060_pt1 | contig 28467 bp, 22 predicted proteins | sample KBSSwiS12_FD_66589 | JGI IMG/M metagenome (GOLD analysis project Ga0068858, IMG submission 66589) | Switchgrass rhizosphere microbial communities from Kellogg Biological Station, Michigan, USA - KBS Switchgrass S1-2 | ecosystem: Host-associated > Plants > Roots > Rhizosphere > Soil ... | reverse complement strand
TCTATCGCGACGCCAAGATCGGGCAGATCTACGAGGGGACGACCAACATGCAGCTGCAGACGATCGCCAAACAAATCCTCGGGTAGACTGCCCGGATTCAGATGGGCGCTCCCCCCTACCGGCACCTGCGCGGCTATTCACTCGATCCGGGGTTTTCCACTCGTCTGGACAGCGCCGGCATCAACGAGGTCGTGTACCGCGTCCCGTTCGAATCGCTCGCCCCCGGACCCGTCGGCGAGTACCTCGAGGTGATGGATTTCGATCCGGCGAGCGGCACCTGGTACGAGCCCGTCGACCTCGGCGACGAGCGGATCGCCTCCCAGAACGGTCTGGCACCGAGCGAAGGCAACCCGCAGTTCCATCAACAGTTCGTCTACGCCGTCGGGATGAAGACGATCCGCCATTTCGAGAGCGCGCTCGGCAGGAAGATCGTCTGGTATCCGCGGGTGCTGAAGCCCAGGGGCAAGGCGAACGAAGTGAAGGACGTGCGCTGGCCGCGTGATTACGTACAGCGGCTGCGCATTCATCCGCACGCGATCCGCGATGCCAACGCCTACTACGACCCGCAGAAAACGGCGCTGCTCTTCGGCTACTTTGCGGCGGCCGACCAGTCGCAGGGGGCGAACTATCCCGGCGGCCTCGTCTTCACGTGCCTCAGCCCGGACATCGTCGCGCACGAGATGACGCACGCGATTCTCGACTCCATCCATCACCGTTACCTGGAGGACACGAACCCGGACGTGGCGGCCTTCCACGAAGGCTTTGCGGACATCGTGGCGCTGCTGCAGCGCTTCACGTTCGGCGAGCTCGTCGAGCATCAGCTCGCGGCGAGCCGCGGTCAGATTGACGGCTACACGGTATTCGGGGAGCTCGCGACGCAGTTCGGCGAGGCGCTCGAAGGGAATCGCGGCGCACTCCGCAGCATGATCGGCAAGTGGAACGACAAGGGCGAGTGGGTGCCGCTCAAGCCCAGCCCCTCGGACTACATCGACAACGTCGAGCCCCACGACCGCGGCGCCGTGCTGGTGGCGACGATCTTCGACGCATTCCAGCGGATCTACAAGTACCGGACGCGCGACCTCTTGCGGATCGCCACCAACGGCACGGGCGTCCTGCCCCAGGGAAGCATCAGCCCCGATCTGGTGCACCGCCTGGCGGGCGAGGCGGGCGCGATCGCCGAGCACCTGCTCCACATCTGCATTCGCGCGCTCGACTACTGTCCGCCGAACGACATCTCGTTCGGCAGCTATCTGCGTGCGCTCATCACCGCCGATCTGGACATCGCGCCGGAGGACGAAACCGGGTACCGCGTCGCGCTGATCGAAGCGTTCCGTGCGCGCGGCATCTTCCCGCGGCGCGTCAACACCCTCTCGATCGAAAGCCTCTGCTGGAATCGCCCGGAATTCACCGGGAAGCAGCAGAGCACGTTGGCCCACCTCGCCACTCGCCTCAAGCCGCTGATCACGGCGCTCGTCGAAACCACGGATCGCAAGGAGCTGTACAAACGATCCAGGACGGCGCAAGGGACGCTGAACGGGCTGCTGATGGGCAAGGAGCGGCTCTATCCAGGCCAGGACTGGGAGCAGTTTCTCAACGACCTTGGTCTCACGTCCCGGCCCGTGTCGGAGCTGTTCGGAAAAGACTCCGCCAGCGTCCGGTTCCTTCGCGACGGCAGGCCGGACAACCGCTACGTCCCGCGCATCGAGTGTCACACCATCCGCCCGGCATTCCGCGCCGGACGCGAAGGCCGGCAGATCGAGCAGGTGGTCGTCACGTTGACGCAGCGCGTCACCGCGGACATCGGCGACGCGGGCCAGCAGAAACAGATGGTGTTCCGCGGCGGCTGCTCGCTGATTTTCAGCCTCGGCGATTTGAACATGGTCGAGTACGTCATCCTCAAGAACATCAAGAGCTACGACCGCTTCCTCCGGCAGGCGGCCTATATGAACGGCGAGGATCCCGACAGCGCGGCACCGTCGGAATCGCTGTATGCCGGCGACGACCGCGACTGGCGGCTGAACTTCAGCCTGCTGCACGGGCGCGAGTCATGAGCGTCAGCGTCTCCGCGAAGATCTGCATGTACCGCCTTCTCGAGCTCGGCGACTGCTTCCTGGTGACGTTCACCGCCGGCGCGTCGAAGAGCCGGATGCTCGTCGACTGCGGCTCTTTCAGGAACAGCGCGGTGTCTGCGGCACGCCTCGACAAGATCACCAAGGCCATTGCACAGGATCTCGCTGGAGCACCGATCGACGTGGTCGTCGGCACGCATCAGCACAACGATCATCTGAGCGGATTCGTGCACTGCGAAAAGACGTTCCGGAAGATGGGCATCGGGCAGGTCTGGCTCTCGTGGCTGGACGACCCCGCGGACAAGAAGGCGCAGAAGATCGGCGAGGCGCACAACAACCTGGTGCGCCAGCTCCACGCCGTGCGCGCCGCGCTGCGGTCATCGATCGACGGGGCGCGCGCCTTGCGCCCCCAGGCGGCGCGCTCGTTCGAAGTGCTCGACGACATGCTGGGGTTCTATGGGGCGAGCGGCAGCACGTCCCCGGAGCTTCCCGCCAACGCCATCAAGATCCTCAAGGAAATCGGCAAGCAGAAGCCGGAGTACCTCAAGCCCGGACGCACGCTCGACCTCCCCGGCCTGCCGCCGGGCAGCGTCCGCGTCCACGTGCTGGGCCCGCCGCGGAAAGACGAAGATCTGTTCCGGATCGATCCAAAGAAGGGTGAGAGCTACGATTCGGCGCTGGCGGCGGCCAATCTTTTCGCCTCCCGCCTTCTCGACGCCTCACGGCAGGGTCGCCGCTCGCCTTCGCGCCGCGGGCGCTCCGCCGAGTCCGGCTCGTCGTCGCAGGACCGGGAGGACTACCCGTTCAACCAGCGATACCGGCGGACAACCGCCGCCAGCCGCTCGCCCGCGTTGGCCGCAATGGTCGAACGATACCGCGCCCGCGCCGACGCGTGGCGGACCATCGACGACGACTGGCTGCAGCAGGCGTCGACGCTGGCGCTCTACCTCGATACGTTCACCAATAATTCGAGCCTGGTGCTCGCCATCGAGCTGGTGGCGTCCGGCAAGGTGCTGCTCTTCGCCGCCGACGCGCAAACCGGCAACTGGTCCAGTTGGGCCACCGTGAAATGGGAGGATGCCGGCGTCACCACGGACGACCTGCTGGCGCGAACGGTGTTCTACAAAGTCGGCCACCACGCGAGCCACAATGCGACGCTCGTGGCGGCATTCGAAAAGCTCGGCACGCCGGAGCTCGTCGCGCTGATTCCTGTCCACAAGAAGGACCCGAACATCACGAAAGTGAACGGCTGGAAGATGCCGGCAAGGAATCTCTTCAAGCGGTTGACGGAAAAAACCAACGGCCGGGTGCTGCAGATGGACGGCGTCAACCCGGCCGAATGCGATCCCGCAGTGAACCCGGCCAAGGCGGCGTGGAAGAAGATCGGCATCAAGCCGCGGATCACGGACATCACCGTCGAGCTCGATATTCCGTAGCCTCCGCGCTCACTGGCCTTGCCTGAGAATGAGCACTTGCTCGTTCCCGACGATGACGAAGACGAGCGAGCCATCGACCGCCACATCGCGTGCGGGAGCGGCCGTCTTGTATGAACCGACTATGCTCGGCTTCGAAGGAGCCGAGAGATCCACCACCTGAAGGCCCGCCGGGCCATCAGCCACATACGCACGCGTCCCCATCAGTGACACACGCTGAGCCACGCCCGGTGTGCGGTAGCTGGCGGCGTGAACCATCGCCTGCCGGTTGGACACGTCGTAGAGTTGGATCGGTCCCCCTCCAACGACGACAGCGAGGCGCTGACCGTCTGTCGAAGACATCTGCCCCACGTCGAGCTGCGCCCGCAGTGGAATCGGGCTCGCCAACGTCATCGTGGCGGCCGGCTCGAAAGATTCCAGCTTCGCCAGGTCGAACACGTACAGCCCGGCGGGCTGGTCCAACGCGAACGCCAGCGTGCCTGTCGTCACGACGTCTTTCGCGAAGCCGTCAACGAAAAACGACCCGACGAGAACCGGTTTGGCCGGCGTCGAGATGTCGACCACGTCGATGCCCGACACGTGATCGGCCAGCAACGCCCTCGTCCCGAAAAGCGCAACGTTCTTGGCTTGTCCGGGTGTTTTGAGCGCGCCCCGCAGCACAGGCGCCGCGGCGTTCGACACGTCGAGGATCCCCAGGCCGTAAGTATCCGCGGCGACGTACGCCGTCGAGCCGACCACGGTGAGTCCCCAGATCAGCTCCGGGAACGTATACGCCCCCGCTCGCTTCGGCGCTGCGGGATCGGTGACGTCGACGATGGTCAGCGTCTTGCCGGCGGATACATAGGCATACCTGCCGCTCACTTTGACGAGATCCGCCGGCCCCGCGATCGATCCGACGGGCGTGAAATTCATCGTCTGCGCGCCGACGGGAATGGCCTGCATGACGAACCACCCCACCGACAGCACGACCAGCGGTCGGCATCTCATCGCTGCATCCCCTTCGCGATGCGATAGAGCTTCGCACTCGTCCGGATGAAGAGGCTCCCGCGCGCGATGGCTGGCGTCGCCAGCACCATGCCGTTCAGCACGTTCTTCCCGAGCAGCTTGAATTCCGGGCCGGCCTGGATCACGAACGTTTCGCCGTCTTCGCTGATCGCGAAGATCTTCTGGTTGTAGGCCCACGGCGATGCGGTGAATCCGCTGGCCTCCACCGAGACGCGCTGGCGCCCGTAGATCTGTTTGCCCGTACGGGCGTCATGATTGAGCAGGATGCCGCGATCGAGAAGGGTGTAGTAGTAGTCGCCGTAGACGAGCGGCGACGTGTTGTAGCTTCCGAGCAGCGGGTTCGACCAGGCGATGAACGCGTTGCTCGTTTCGCCTGGCTTGAGCGAGATATCACCCGAGGCGCCGGGGCGAATCGCGTAGGCGGGACGGAGCGGGCTGCCTGGATAGCCTGAACTGACATACACCAGGTCGTGCCGGGCAAACGGCGTCGGAATGGCGGAGAACGACATCCCGCTGAGCTCCCACAACAGCTTGCCGTCGAGGCCGTACGAGCGGACCTTGCCCTCGCCGGCCGTCACGATCTCCGCGCGCAACCCGTTTTCCCACACCATCGGCGAGGACCAGTTCTCTGCCTCCTCGCGCTCGGTCCTCCAGACTTCGGTCCCCGTCCTCGCATCGAACGCCGCAATGAACGACTTTTCCCGGTTGTCGTTCACCACGTACAGGCGATCCTTGTACAGGACCGGCGACGCGGCAGTCCCCCAGGCCTGGCGTCCCTCGATCGCACCGAGATTTCTGGTCCAGATCGGCTGCCCGTTGAAGTCCAGCGCGGCCACGAGACCGATGCTGCCGAAGTACACATAGACCCGTTCGCCGTCGGCGACGGGGGTTTCAGACGCGTAGCTGTTCTTCATCTGCTTCGCGGTTGGTGGAGGCGCGCTGTGCAATTCGCGCTGCCAGCGAATGCTTCCAGAAGCGAAGTCGAGATCGAGCACCATCCAGCGGTGCACCTCCCTCGACCGGTTTCTGGAGTGGTCGCCGACTGGATCGAAGAGGCCCTTGGCCGGCGGCGGTTCCACGCCACTGCTGATCGCGGTGGTCACGAACACGTGATCGCCCCACACAATCGGCGAGCTCCACCCGAGACCGGGAATGTCCGTCTTCCAGACGACGTTCTCGGTTTCGCTCCAGCGCTCCGGCAACGCGGGATCGTCGTCTGCGACGCCCGCCTGCGCCCCGCGGAACTGGGGCCACTGCTCGACCGCAGAAACGCCGGTCAGTCCGAGCAGCAAGACACCGGCGATGATCAGCGCGCGTTTCATAGTGTCCCTCGCCTCACCAGGAACTCCGAATCATCTACTTCCGGGCGGTCAGCTCCAACGCCCCAAGGCTGGGAGGCCTGGCGTAGCAGTGTCCGGCGAGGTCGCCGGGCGGCGCGAACGACACGTTCCCAGCGCGCCTGGCGCGGCTGCCGGCCTTCAAACGGAAATCTCCGGCATCCGCATCCACGAAGTTCGGGTTGACTCCCAGCAGGGAGCCCGCCTGAGTCCCTCCAAAACCGGAAACGCGCGGATTCGATTGCGCGGGCTTGTCGTGAGCGTACCAGAGGTTCCCGGTCAGGGAAAAACTTCGCGTGTCCGTATTGACTCCCACATTGATCTCGTCTCCCTCGCTCACGTCGGAGCGTCGGAAGTAGAAAATATTGCCGGCGATGACGCCGTTTGCGGCGCGCGCGAAGGCGTATCGGCCCTTGGTCACCGTTTCCTGCACGATGCGGAGCACCCACTTCGACGGATTGACGACCGTGTTGTGACTGAACTCACAGTCCAGGCACCCGGTGAACGACGCCGCGGCCTCGCTGCCATCGAACACATTGGCCGACACGCGGATACGCGCCGCCTCGTAGTTGAGAGCGGAGGCAGAGAGCGGCGGACGGAAGAACGCTTCGCCGGTGCTCCCACCCATGTTCACGCCGCGCCACCCGGTGTTCTGGAAGACATTGCCCGTGATCTCGATCTCGTGGCTCGCGCCTTTGAACTGCGCGCCACCGTAGCCGTTGGCGAGGAATCGGTTGTAGCTCACCCGTCCTCGATGGACTCCGACGCCACCCACGCCAACCGCGCCAGTCGACGTGCCGCTTCCGCACCGGGCGAAGCGGCTGTCAAGCACGAAGAAGTCGTTCACACCTGAAATCTTCAGGCAATCGGGCACGCCCGAAGGACGCTTGCCGGTATCGTGAATCTCGAGATCCCGGAACAGCAGGAAGCGCGCGGCTTCGGGATTCGCCATTTCACCGGCGTCATCCACATTGATGCCGTTGTCGAGGGTGTCGACGACTTCCAGGCGTTGCAGCACCACGTACCGGGGCTTCGTCAGATGAAGAGCCTCGCCGCCGCCTTGGAGAACCGGGCGTGGTTCGCCCGGCGCTCCCATGATCCAGATGGGTTGAGCTTCTGTTCCCTGTACGCCGGTCAGGAACGTTCCACCTCGATGGTTTCCCGCGTGGACGTAGATGGCGGTGCCGGGAGCGATGCCTCGAGCGGCTCTCGCGATGGTGCGGAAGGGACTCGTCGCGGATCCGTCACCGCCCGCATCGCTCCCTGTGATCGAGACATGGCGAATCTGACTCGGAGTTTTCCCGTCGGCAAACGTCGCGACGGCACCGCACGCCGCGGCGGCGGGCGAGGCCTGCCGCGCCTGGGCGTCGACAGTTTTGAACAGCGAGACTGCGGCCGAATGGGGGGCGAGCTCCGGACAAACGCCCGAAAGAGTCAGCGCCAAAGCCGAGAGCCTTGCGACCCGATTCATCGGGTCCAGCATATCGCGTGGACGTGCGCGTCACGTGGCCTGGCGCTTCGAGCCCCGTTCATCCTGTGCGAAGGCCGCACAGGTGTGCGGCGGTGTGCGGTGGCGGCACAGTTTTCGGTCCCGGTGAAAGCTCTCGCCGGCTCGATATCGCGTTCTTCGCAACAATATGCCGCATTTGACCTGCGGCACACATCATGCTCGTAGCTTTCTGGATCAAGGCGGACCGATCCGGGCGCGGTGTCCACCTGCCGGGCGCGTCCCCATCCGTAGAGCCAACCACGGTTTCAACACGAAAGAGCAATGGAGTTTGCATGAGTCTTCCCGCAGGCTCGAGGATCCGGCGCTTCGTCCGCCGGAAGCGGTATGCGCCGATGGCCACGGTCTTCGTGGCGTGCCTTTCGCTCGATGGTGGCCGCGGCAGCCGGCTCACCGTGGGTTCCGCGTCCGATCCGGCCCAGGGGGTGGTCGCGAGACAGTACGTGAACGCGTACCTGCGTCCGACGACGATCCCCGCTCCCGAGGACAACCCGTACACCGGGGCGCGGGCGGCGCTGGGCAAGACCCTGTTCTTCGACCCGCGGCTCTCTGGATCGGATCGGATCTCGTGTGCCTCGTGCCACAACCCGGCGCTCTCCTGGGGAGACGGCCTGCCGCGCGCGATCGGTCACGACCTGAAGACGCTCGGTCGGCGGACACCAACGCTCGTCAACCTGGCATGGTCCGAATCGATGTTCTGGGACGGGCGCGCCGAGACGCTGGAGGAACAGGCGCTCGGTCCGATTCAGGCACCCGGTGAAATGAACCTCGAACTCGACCGCATGGTCGAGAAGATCAGCGCGATTCCCGGCTACCGGGAATCCTTCGCCCGCGCCTATCCGGACCAGCCTATCGACGGGACGACCGTCGCGCGGGCACTCGCCACCTTCGAGCGCCAGATCGTCTCCGGCAGCGCGCCCTTCGATCGCTGGGTGTCGGGCGACGACCACGCGATGCCCGGAGCCGCGCAACGCGGGTTCGCGCTGTTCAACACCAAGGCGCAATGCACGGCGTGCCACAGCGGCTGGCGCTTCACGGACGACAGTTTCCACGACATCGGCGTCCCTGGCACCGATCGTGGCCGTGGGGTGATCCTGCCCGGCATCGACGCCATGCAGTACGCGTTCAAGACGCCGACGCTGCGGAACGTCGCGCGCCGCGCGCCCTACATGCACGACGGATCGGTCGCCACGCTCGCCGACGTGATCGAGCTGTACGACCAGGGGGGCCTGGCGAAGCGCCCGAGTCTCTCGGCAGACATCAGGCCGCTGCGCCTGACGTCGGAAGAAAAGCAGGATCTCGTAGCGTTTCTCCAGCTGCTCACGAGCACGGACAGCCCGGTGGCCATCCCGGAGCTGCCGCATTGACGTGGCCAACCGGTTTCTGAAAGGACGCACTCTCATGTCGCGAATGCCACTGGTGTTGATCGTTGCGGGGCTGCTCATATTGCCGGGGATCGTGCGCGCCGAAACCGGGCGCCGGGTTGGACAGAAGAACAAGACTTTTTCGGTCCCCTTGCTCCTGATCAAGCCGGGCGAACAGGTCACCTTCGACAACGACGATCAGATCACGCACAACGTCTACAACGCCCAGAAAGGGGGCGCCTTCAACCTGAAGGCGCAGGCGCCCGGAGAGAGTTCAACCGTGACGTTCGTCAACGAGGGCACCTTCGAAGTCCGTTGCGCCTTTCATCCGAAGATGAAGATGTTCGTCATCGTCAAACGGTAGTCGCAAGTCAAGGAGCGAGCGTGGACGTCACCTGGATGGATCTGTTCGGTCGGAAACTGAGCGCCGCGTCGGCCGCCGCAGTGCTGCTGTCTGGCGCGCTCGGGGTGATCTGCGTCTTGCAGCTCGCACGCGTGAACCAGGTCACGACCGACATCGCCGCGCGCTCGCTGCCCAGTGTGAAGGCGCTCAGCAACATCGAGACGAACACGGCCAACTTCCGCCTCGCGGAATTCCAGCACATCCTGGCGCCGCCTGACGAGCGGGCGCGCTACGAGCGCGAAATGGACGTCGAGATCGAGCACATCGACAGCAATCAGGCGATCTACGAGCCGCTCATCGCCTCGACCGAGGAGAAGGCGCGGTACAAAGAGTTCATGAGCCTGTGGTCCGAATACCTCATCGAACATGTCGAGGTCATGCGCCTCTCGGCGGAAGGCAAGCGGGGCGAGGCGCAGGCGGTTCTGGAGGGACGATCCCGTGTCCGGTATCTGCAGGCGGACGCGAAGTTGTTGGATCTCGCGGACCAGAACAGCAAGAGCGCGGCTGACGCGAGTGTGGACGGACATCGCGTCTACGTGACGGCCCGCAGCCTCGTGGTGGGCATGGTGTTCACGGTGGTGCTCATCGGCGCAGGAGTAGCAGTGGCCGTCGTCCGGAGGGTCAACGTCAAGTTGAGGATGTGGGTGCGCGCCCGGACCGAAGACCTTCTCAGCGAGATCGCGCGACGAAAACAGGTGGAAGACGACCTGAAGACGGCCAAAGAGGCAGCGGAGGCGGCCAATCGCGCGAAGAGCGAGTTCCTGGCCAACATGAGCCACGAGATCCGCACGCCCATGAACGGGATCATCGGGATGACCGACCTCGTCCTCGATTCGACACTCACGCCGGACCAGGCCGATTGCCTGAACACGGTCAAGAGCTCCTCGGCGTCGCTGCTCTCGATCCTGAACAACATCCTCGACTTCTCCAAGATCGAATCGCGCAAGCTCGAACTGGAATCGGTGCCGTTCCGCCTGGCCGAGACCATCACGCAGCTGCTCAAGCCGCTCGCGCTCCTCGCCGAGCAGAAACATCTGGAGCTCATCGTCGATCTGGCGCCGACTGTGCCATCGGCCATCGTCGGCGATCCGACACGCCTGCAGCAGATCATCAGCAATCTGGTCGCGAACGCGATCAAGTTCACAGACCACGGGCATGTGCTGCTGCAGGTGCGCGAGGAGACGCGTCGCGACGAGTCGACCTTGCTTCATTTCAGCGTGACTGACACCGGCATGGGTATTCCCGCAGAGAAGCAAGCGATCATCTTCGAAGCGTTCAGCCAGGCGGATGGGTCGACGACGCGGCGATTCGGCGGCACGGGCCTCGGGTTGACCATCTCGACGACGCTGGTGAAGATGATGGGCGGACGCATCTGGGTGGAAAGCGAATCGGGGGCCGGCAGCACGTTTCATTTCACGGCGGCATTCGACATCGCGTCGTTGCCCGAGACCGTCCCAACCGCTGTCATCACGCACTCGGTGAGGGTCCTGATCGTCGACGACAACGCGGTGAACCGCCGCATCTACCGGGAACAGTGTCTCCGCTGGGGGATGGAGCCGCAGGTCGTCGCCGACGGTGCCGCCGCGCTCGAGGCGCTCAGTGCCGCGGCTGACCGGGGCACGCCCTTCACGCTGGTACTCCTCGACGCCAACATGCCGGAAATGGACGGATTCAGCGTGGCCGAAGCCATCACTCACCGACCCGATCTGGCCGACGCCACGATCATGATGCTGACTTCGTCGGGGCAATACGGCGATACCAGCCGATGTCAGGCGCTCCACATCGCCGCGTATCTGGTCAAGCCGATCAACGCGGAGGATTTACTGAGCGCCATCGGCCGCGCGCTGACCAAAGGCGTCCGGCCGGCCGGCAGGGTGCCGGCCGCGAAAACGGCGGTCGCCGCGCCGGCTGCCGTTGCGGCACTGAACATCCTGCTCGCCGAAGACAACATCGTCAATCAGCGGGTCGCCGCCGGCCTGCTGACGCGACGGGGCCATCACGTGACGATCGCGAGCAACGGCGTCGAAACGCTCGCCGCATTCGAACGTCAGCGGTTCGATCTCGTGCTGATGGATCTGCAGATGCCTGAGATGGACGGCCTCGAAGTCACGGCCGTCATCCGTGATCGCGAGCGCGGTACGGGACGGCACACGCGGATCGTCGCGATGACCGCTCATGCGATGAACGGCGATCGCGAACGCTGCATCGCTGCCGGCATGGACGGTTACCTGTCCAAGCCGATCGATCGGTCAATGCTCTATGTCGTTGTCGAACAGGAGGCGGACGCCGTCGTGCCCGTCGCTCTGACGTCAGCCGCGACAATCGACGAGGAGGCGTTCATGGACCGCGTCGGCGGCGACGAGGACCTGCGAGACGACGTGATCCGCGCGTTTCTCATCGAGTGTCCGAGGCGCCTCGCCGCGATCAAGGCCGCCGTCGATCGGCGCGACCCGGATCTGATACGCACGACCGCTCAGGCGCTGAAGCGTGCGGCGGGCAATCTTTCCGCGGCCGGCCTGTTCGAAGCGGCCGCGATCCTGGAGCGCGTCGGCGCGGAATCACGAATGTCTGCGGCCGAGCCTGCGTGGCGGCGTCTGTCGAGCGAGGCGGCCGAAGTGCTCGATGCCCTGGTCCGGTTCGAGCGAGCGCCGCGCAGCGAGGGAGCAGTCGCACATTAACAGTGCGTTGCCGGCGAGACAGCCGATATCGTTGCTCACTGCGATCCCGCCGTGACATCGTAAGATGCCCGCATGACAAAGCTGGACGGGAACGTGGCGGTGGTGACGGGAGGCAGCCGGGGCGTCGGCAAGGGAATCGCCCGCGCGCTCGCCGATCATGGGGCGCACGTGTACGTCACCAGCCGGTCCGCACAGGATCTTCAACAATCCAACGGACGCCTTACCGCGATCTGCTGCGATCATCGACTGGACGATCAGGTGGACGCAGCGTTCCGGCAGATCCTCGACGAGAGCCCCGGCATCGACATCCTCGTCAACAACGTCTGGGGTGGCTACGAACGGATGGTCGACGAGGGCGCGTTCACCTGGGCAAAGCCGTTCTGGGAGCAACCCCTCTGGCGGTGGGATTCGATGTTCGGCGCCGGGGTCCGCGCACACTACCACGCGAGCCGATTGGCGGTGCCATCCATGATCGCGCGACGTAAGGGGCTGATTGTGAACATCTCGTCCTGGGCGGCACAGAAACATGCCGGCAACGTCGCGTACGGCGTATCGAAGGCCGCCACCGACAAGATGACCGCCGACATGGCGGTCGAACTGAGACCGCATGGCGTCACGGTCGTGTCGCTTTATCCCGGGCTCGTGCGCACCGAGAAAGTCATGGAGGCGGCGGCGTGGCTCGATTTGAGCAACTCGGAATCTCCCGAGTTCATCGGGCGTGCCGTCGCGGCACTGGGGGGCGATCCTGATGTGCTGCGGCACACGGGCCGCGTACTCGTGGCTGCCGCCCTCGCATCGGAATACGGCTTCACCGATCTCGACGGAAAGACTCCGCGGCCCCTGACGCTCGCCGACGTGTGAGCGCCTGGACTCCAACCGAGGCCAGTCAGCATGACCGCGGTGGCGGGAACTCAAGGCCGCCGGCCTGCTCACCTCAGCCGGCCTGGCAGCGCCACCCACGAACAAAACCTACGCGCCACGGCCGGTAGTCCCCAGCCTTCCCCCCTACATCCGGAACGCGCTGAAGACAGACTCCCAAGCGTGGGAGTTCTTCCGGAAGCTGGCGCCAACCCATCGACGTGACTTCGTGGTCTGGATTCACACAGCGAAACGACCGGAAACGCGCGACAGGCGCATTCGCGAATCGATCCGGCTCCTGGCCGCCGGAAAGAAGTTGGGCTTGAAGTAATCGCGGATAATACAATGAACGCCACTTTCGAAAGGGACCCAACAATGAGGACGATTCATTGGTCGATCGGTCTTGTGCTGCTCCTGCCCGCTTCTCCGCTTTCCGCCGAGTCCATCAATCCCCCGACCAGGCAGCAAACCGCGCCGATGACGGCACAGGAGAAAAAAAACCTCGACATGGTGATGGACTGGTGGCGTGACGTGCTCTATGCCGGCCACTTCGAGCTCGCCCCGAAATACCAGGCCGAGACCTACATCCAGCACAACCCCAACGTGAACACGGGCCGCGCCGGTTTCATCGATTTCTTCACGAAGCTCGGTCGTAAGCCGATGAACCCCATCCCGAAGGCAATGCCGGCGGACCAGCTGCCCGTCGTCAAGGGTGCCAAGGGAGACTTCGTCTGGCTGATCTTCGAACACGAAGACAAGGATCCTCGCAACCCGGCGAACACGTATCACTACAACTCCTTCGACGTCCTCCGCATCGAGAACGGAAAAGTCCAGGAACACTGGGACAGCGCCCAGAAGATGGCGGGAAGCGGCGCGGTGAAAACCGGCGTCTCCCCCAAGCCCCCGATGCAGTGGAATACGGGCAAGCTCACCAAGGAGGAAGAGAAGACGCTCGCCATGGCCACCGAGGAGCTGAAGGACATGCTCCAATACGGTCATCTGGAACTGGCCGACAAGACCATGGACCCTGGCTACATCCAGCACAACCCCAACGTTCCCCAGGGCCGCGACGGGTTCAAGCAGTTCATGAGCCGCGTCCCCGGCCGCACCCCGCGCGAGATCAAGCCGGAATGGGTGAATGCCCCGGTGCTGACGCTGATCAACGGACCGTACGCCTTCATGATGTGGGACCGCACCGCCAAAGATCCCGACGATCCGAGCCGCGAATACAAGTGGAACCACTTCGACGTCGTCCGAATCGAAAATCTGATCAAGGAGCACTGGGACGAGGCGCGCATCAATCCTCCCGCCCCCGCCGCCGCAAAGTAGTCGGCGTTTCTCGTCGCGATGTCCCCTCCTGTCATGAGGGTGACGTCGAGAGGCATGTGATGATGTAGAAAACTACCCGCGCTCGAGGCTCTCGCGATCCCATCGTCCCAGCGTCGCCGCCGCCTCGTACGTGCTCTGCAGAAACTCCAGCACCACGGCGCGCGGATCAGGCGTCGCCCGCACATCGTCGTACCGCAGGAGGAAGTTGGAGAACTCCGCGCTGTAAAAGGCCGCCGCCGGCCGGATTCGAGCCTCTTTGAAGCCCGCCGGCTCGGGCGCGGCGTAGGAGTAGAAGGCCGGTTCGGTGAGGCTGCCGCCGCCGAACCAGAAGCCGCAGCTGCTCACCTCGTGCGAGTACCCCTCGCGGGTAATCGAATCGGCGCCTGCGCGCTCGGGCGCCCGGCGGCCGGAGAAGCGAGAGACGGCGAGATCGAAGCCGCCCCAGAAGAAGTGCACCGGGCTCGCCTTGCCTACGAAGCGAGCCCGGAACTCCTTCAGGATCGCGTCCGCGGCGAGCAGCACGCGCCAGGCGCGATGTGCGTACATCGGATCGTAGGACGCGTGCTGCGTATCCTCTTCGAAGCGAATCGGGGCAGCCACCTCTGACGGCATCGTCGAGATCTGAACGTCGATCGCGAGCCGGTGGAGCGTTTCCATCACCTCGCGATAGAAATCGGCGACCGACCGCGGCCGCAGCGGGATTTGCCCGATGCGCCCGTCGCTCGTCTGGACGATCAGTACGTGATCGATGAAGTCGAACGTGACGTCGAACTCACGATCACCGAACCGGATGGGCGTCGTGGTCAGCCCCCGGGACGTCAGGTAAAAGGGCACCTGCCACCAGTGGTTGAGGGGCGGCGAGAGTTTCAGCCTGATCTTCCCGATGATCTGCGTCCACATGTGGAGCGTGTCGCGCGTATCCTTCCACGCTTCCAGCGGCAGCGCCGGCCAGGCCTCTGTCTCCAATTGCATCTCTTTTACTTTCTGGCCGCCGCCACGGCCTCGCCGAGCTTCACCGTCTTGGCCATGATCATTTCCTTTTCTTCGGGGCCTTCCGCGACGACGCGCTCGCCGACCTTCACGGCGGTAGCGTCGAGCTTCGTCTTGCCGCGCGTGATCGCCGTCTTGGCGTCGAGCATGACCATCACGTTCTTGCCGGCGGTGGTTTTCACCATGACATGACTTCCTTCGACGCTCGACACCGTCCCCATCACTTTGTGGTCGTGCCCTTCGTGAGCGCGCGCCACCAGCGGAACGAACAGCGCGCCGGCGAGGACAACCGCAACGATCCATTTCCTGTTCATGATCACTCCTCAGTGTTTGTGCGTTGACGCGGGCGGCTCCGGTGTGGCCGAAGCGCCTTTCAGGAACTTCTCTTCCTCGATTTCCTGCCGGATTTCCTCCGGCGAGCGCGGATTCAGCGTTTTCATCTCCTCGACCTGGGCCGGCGTGAGCCGTGGCAGCTCACGAATGAAGTGGACCAGGTGCCACGTCGCTTGCGCGCCTGCATCGGTTCCGGTCGCCCAGGCCGGCATGCCGGTCAGGCGAACGCCGTTCTCGATGATGTAGAACAACTCACCGTCCGTCAACGACTGAGTGGCCGGCAGGCGCATATCGGGAGACCTGGGATACAGGCTGCGGCCGATTTCTGTCTCTCCGCTGCCATCATTTGCGTGGCAACCCGCGCAATGGTCGGCGTAGTGGGCCATCCCCTCGGCGATGATCTGCGGGGTGGGTGCGACCGGATTTCTCAGGTCGCGGGCGGCGCGCGGAATCGCCAGGCCCCGCATGGTGCGCGCGACGACGGTCTCGATACGGCCCGGCACTGCTCTCGCGCTGATGCCGCGCGACCCGATCCAGATGAACACCACCGCCGCGAGGACGGCGGCGAGAACGACGAACAGCAGAAACGCCTTCAGAACGGCCTTCACGAGCGACCCTCCGGGCGCCGGTAATGGAACAGCACGATCACTTCCCCCGTCTCTCGAAACAAACCACGGGGTCCTTCACGAGCTCGTTTCGATCCGATCGATTATCCGTTCCGCCTGATGAACCGGCAAGCGAGGTTCATCGGGGGCCGGCTCCCTTGGCGCCGGCTGACTGGCGGCGCCTGGCGGCGAAGGTGGCGCCGGCTGCGGCATCGTGTGCTGTGAATGATCGACCGGCGCTGGGACCGCGCCGTGAGCCGCGGACATCATCATTGCGGCCGGGCGCATCGTGACGAAAACGCCGAAGCCGGCGTTGACGCGGCTGCCGTAGGAGGGTTCCAGGCGCCTGGGCACGAACCCGGCCGAAACCGTGGTACCCACACCCGGTTTGAATCCTCGCCATGCGCGGAGGTACCGGGTGTATCCGCCCTGAAGTTTTGCGACGGTAAAGGCGTCGGCCGACTCGGCGAGCGCAAGGTCGTGCGCTGTCTTGCCGGCCGCCTCGAATCTGCCGAACCACACATCCCGCTCATCGAGCGTCACGCTCGTCTCGATGAGGGCAGCGTTGGAGGCGTGGCCGGACTCCTCGTTGCGTCCCCAGCCAATCGTTGTCGCCCAGATGCTGGCCTCGCGAAATGCACGGTGGTACGTCGCGGACGCGGTGGCGCGCGTGACATCGGTGCGGGGACCTCCGTCCCCGGCTGCCTCCGCTTCCGTCAACTTACCAGCCGACACTTGAAGCGCGAGATGTGACGTCGGCAGCAGCCAGAAGCGACCGGAGAAAGAGTCGAGCGCACCAAAGTCGACGTTCGTGCGCTGTTCATCGGGCTCACGGCCATTGAAGGCGGACATTTCAGCCTTCCACCGCCTGGCGTAGACACCGGCCGTGACGACGCCGAAGCTGACGTGCGTCGAGTCGAGCCAATGGTGCGAGACAGGCGCGAGCGGGTTGGGCATGGCGGACACGCGATGCGGATAAGCGACCGGTCCGAGCGCCGGCTCGCCTGCAGGACCGCCATACACCTGCCATCGCACGGGTCCCTTCAACCGGGCGTCGTATTCCGCCGAGATCTCCATCACCAGATCGTGGGGATGCTGCCGGTCATGAATCTTCTCGCCTTTGCATTGTTCACCGCTCGCCAGCAGATCGGGATAGCCACAGCCAGGGATGGTCCACGGCTCAGCGCTGAACATGCCTCGGAACACAACGCGGCCGTTTCCCAAGTTCCGCTGCGCCATGCCCATCATCCAGTTGATGCTGCCGGACTGGTCGTCGCCGCGATTGCCGGACTCGTGAAGAAACTGGACGAACGCATTCTCGTGCGCCATGAACTGCCAGGCACCGCGCTGCCAGTGAATCGCATACATCGGCGTTGCGTCCGGCAGCCACGCCGTGCCCGAGGCTTCACGGGCCATCGACATGTCGTGGCCTTCGTGGTCCTGCTCAGGCGTGCCAGCAACGTGCTGGTGCTGTTCCGATGTCGAAGGCTGCGACGACGACTGCGCCCGCACGGGGACCGCCCTGATTCCACTGATCAAGGCGAGCGCCACAGGGCAAGCAACACGCAAGGTGAGACGACTGTGCATAGACCTCTCCTGGACACGAACCGCGAGTGTTCGAAGAGAGGCGGATCTAGATTCGAAGCAGCGATGTTGAGCGGATTGGAGCGCGCGGACCGGGCCGGCTGCCCAACTCGGACATCCGCAATACGGGCGCGACCAGCGGCGTGAGGCCGGCCATCGTCACGACAGCTTTGACGATGGGGGGCCGCGTCGATTCGCGAGACTCGGTGACGACAGCTTCCAGACGACTGCACTGGTGCGGCGGCGGTCTGAATGCGGTGTTCTGGTCGGCCGGCGCCGGTGCAGCGCTTGAATGATGGTGATGCGAAGGCTGGCTGTCGGCGTGATGATGGTGCGAAGCGGGCGACGCCCAATCGCTCGACTGTCCTGCATGTTCGGCGCACACCGTCTCGCAGATATCGCCGGCAAGGGGTACACCGATCACGACGAAAGCGAGTGCGCACGCCAGAAGCCGTCGAGCCATCTTGTTTCAGTATATCGAATCGCACCGCAACCCCCATCTCTCTTCGACCACTCTTGACGCTTCGCTTACGTGCCGTGTCCTGACGTCGTCTCGCGCGTGCGCGGACCGTCGATCGTGCCGTGCCGCTTCTGTTCAGGAACATGCATTCGACCGCGCTCTGTTCGCCGGACCAGGACACGCCTTCCTGGAGGACGTCTCGCCCTATCTCACAAGGCGACGCGGGCTGGCTTGAATCGTGTCGCGAGAGGGCAAATACTGTGCTCCGATGAAACGAACGCTGACAACGCCGACGCGGACCGGCGCCTTCGACATCGTCAAGGCGGTGGGGCTCACGCTGCCGGACGTCGAAGCAGCCACGAAATACGACGGATCGCCGGTTCTGAAGGTGGGCGGCTGCTTCATGGCGGGCCTCGCCGCTCATATCTCGGCAGAACCAGGAACGCTGGTGGTGAGGGTTGACTTCGAGGAACGAGAATGGCTGCTGGAGGATGCGCCCGATACCTACTATCTCACCGACTATTATCGAAACCATCCCATTGTGCTGGTGCGTCTGTCACGAATCGATCGCGCCGCCCTGCGCGACCTGCTGTCGACGTCATGGCGTCTGACATCGAAGAAGGCAGGAAAGCGCGGCCGAAAGCGACACACAGGAGTCGTGCCCTAGGCGAGTCGTTCGTTCACCGCTTGCCCGCCTGAACACTCGGCCTGCAGGCAGGCCGACTGCGTCGATCGGCTCTGTGTCTCGGTGGCCCAATTGAGTCGAACGGCTGGTCCCAGCGCCGGGTTTGCAGCTCGGCTCATCAATCCGCAGCCCCACATCGACGACCCGTGCGGGACGGTTCAAACCGCAGCCGGGTTCGCAACTTACAATCGGCGTTTTTGAAGGGAGTTGGAGGGACGAGGTCGAACGTCTCTAACCTGTATTCAGTATATCCCGCGCCTCGCTCAAAAAACAGACTGTCGCAAATTTTTCCGCTGCGGTAGATTCACGGGCCCGCCAATCGAACATTTGACTCCGGTCGAACACTCCGTAGCGAGGGACCGTGATATGAGGAAGGTGAAACGGCGCTCCAAGAGCGCGGGACGACGGAGCGACAGCCTGGCGCAGCGGCCGATCCAGGACCAGCGTTCGCTGCTCGTTCGGATTCTCGAAACGCCTCACCTCGCCCACGTCGTCCCCCGACTGCCACCCGAGGTGCTCCACCGCATCATCCAGAACTGCGGACTCGAGGATTGCGGCGAGCTCGTCGCGCTGGCGACACCCGGCCAGTTGGCGGCGATCTTCGATCTCGACTTGTGGCGCCCTGCCCGACCAGGCCTGGACGAGCAGTTCGACGCCGAGCGTTTCGGCCTGTGGCTCGAAGTGATGATGGAGTCCGGCGCTACGGTCGCGGCGCAGAAACTCGCCGATGTGAACGTCGATCTGGCGGCCGCGGCGTTCGCGCAGCATGTGCGCGTCTTCGATCCCGCGGCGGTGGCGCCCTCTGCGTCGACGGACGGAGAAGAGATGCCCGCTGCCGGCACACCAAACGATGGGCCCAGTTGCGAAGTCGGCGGGTACCTGGTCGTGGCGCGGCAAAGCAACTCGTGGGACGCAATCGTCGGGGTATTGACCTCCCTCGACGAGGAGCATCATGCCTACTTCCATCGTCTGATGCGTGGGTGCCGGGGCCTTTCGAACTCCACACCCGAGATCGATGGCCTGGACGACCTGCTCCCAGTCGACGACCAGGTCGCGTTCGACCTTGCGTTCGACCGTGAGCGACGCCGGGAGCAGCAGGGATACGTGACACCCGCGCAGGCTCGCGCGTTTCTCCAGATGTCACGACAAGTCCAGCTCGGGCGCGACAGCCCGCCGCCCGGCAGTCCCATCGCCCACGCGTATTTCCGAGCAATCGAATGGACGGCCGCGGCGGACGCGGACCGTGGATCGCTCCGTTCGCCGACGGTCTCAGCCGCAATGTCCGGTCCGGAGGACTTCCCAGACGCGGTCACCGCCATCGTCGATGTGCTTCTCGATGCGGGAATCCTCCCTCAGCAGCCTCGCGCGTTACTCGACGGACCGCAGGGTCATCACGCCACACGTCTCGCGCGCATTCAGGCACAGATGCAGTTCGCAGGCAACCACGACCATGTCGCCTATTCGATGCGGAGCCAGGAACTCGCCTATCTTGCGAACACGATCCTGGTGGGATGTTCCATCCAGGCGCGGCCTTTTACGGCCCAGGAGGCGTCGGACGCAGCGGTCGCGGTCTGCAACCTTGGTCTGGAGAACTGGCCGCGGCACTGGCTCATGGCGAAGGACCGTCGCGGTTGCTCTGTGGTCGACGGGGGAACAACGATGCCCGACGACTTTCTTCTCGATCACGACCTTGTCAACGTATTCCAGGTCGGATGGGCTGTCCTCCACCACGACGTCTGCATGTACACGGCGGAGCGACTGATCGAGGCTCTGACGCGGCTGCGGCATGACGACCGCGGGATTCAGGCCGGACTCGACGCACTTCGCATCGAGATGGCGAGGCATTCGCAGGTCGGAGCGCCGTGGCGCGCTCGTCACCTGATGGACGTGATCATTATCCTGGACATGCCGGCATGGGCGACGCTGCTCGGTCTGATTGACGAATGCCCGGTGATACACGCGGGCATCGGCGCTTCGCGAGGTTCCCCGACGCGAGCGGTCAGCGCCTCAGCCTTCGAGTTCATTTCGGAGAACAGCCAGGTCGCCACCGTCCGCGACTTCATGCAGTCGCTGCCCGAAACCATACGCACCTGACGGTAGCGGCCGGTCGGATTCGTGCCTGGCGAGCTGGTTTCTGCAAGCTGACGTTTCAATCACAACAGGAGCGGCCTCATGCCCGCACTGCCATCGTCCAATCCTGCACAGTTCGTTCAAGGGGCACCGGTACTGCACGTTGCGGACGTCGAGGCGACTGCAGCGTTCTATCGCGACGTCCTGGGGTTTACGTGGGATTTCGGCGACGCGACCTACGCGGTGGTGTGGCGCGACAACTCCGCAATTCACTTCGTGAGAGACAAGGGAAACCCAAGCGGTGTCCACTTGTATCAGTGGGTCAAGGACGTCGACGCTTACCACAGAGAAGTCGTCGGTCGCGGTGCCGTCGTGGCAATGGAGCCGACCGATCAGCCGTATGGAATTCGAGAACTTGGTATACGCGATGTCAACGGCGTGGAAATCGTGTTCGGCCAGGATATCGATCACGGCTGAGCGTCACGACGGCGTTTCCGGGCCGACCGTCGCTCCAGGACAACGCGACGATTCCCCCCCTGCATTCACATCATCAACTACCTTGCTCGCTCCGTTGACCTGCGAGGGGAATAGCGCCGCGGGTAAACAGGGTTCACCACTGACGTGTTGAATCTCAACACGTACCAGCTTTAGACTACCAACATATGTCGGCCGGTACGTCGGACCTCCTTCACGCACGCTCGACTTCATGGTCCTGAAGACGCTGCACGCGATGGAACGGATCGAGCAAATCAACGCTCACCAACGCGCCATCAACCAAAGGACGCCGTACCCCGCGCTCTTGAAGCAGCAGCATGGGTGTGGTGGATTTCGACAGCACTGAAATGACGCCGCTCATCGCTCGCCTCCTCGCCTTGTTTCGCCGCCGACACCTCGACGACGAGTTGTCGGACGAGATGTCGGCCCACCTCGAGATCTCCACCGCGGACTATGTCGATCGCGGGATGTCACTCGCGGACGCCCGCCGGGTAGCGGAGCTCAGGTTCGGCGGCACAGTGCAGACCGCCGAGGCGTATCGCGATCGACAAGGGTTCCCGCTGCTGGAGTCGCTGTGGCAGGACGTGCGCTATGCGGTCAGAACGCTCCGCAGGACGCCGCTGTTCGCGATGACGGTCACGGCGACCATGGGACTCGGCCTCGGCCTGTTGGGCTCGGCCTTCACCCTCCTCAACGCCTACCTGCTCAAGCCCATCGACCTGCCCGACCCGCATGCGTTGTACTCGCTCGGTTGGGACACCGACGCCGCACGGCGCGTGCGGTTCACCCTTGCGGACTACGAGGCGCTGCAACCCGAAGCGCGCCGCCTCGCCGGCGTGGCGGCCGCACAGGACGTCACAGTCATGCAGGACACCGTCTCCACGCCCGGCCTGCTGGTGACCGGCAACTACTTCGAGTTGCTCGGCGCGCGGCCTGTCCTCGGGCGATTGCTGAGACCGGACGACGCGGCGGCTCGCGGTGGGAGGGCGGTCGTCGTGCTCTCACACCAGACGTGGCGGTCCCGGTACGGCTCGGATCCCGCGATCGTCGGCCAACGAATCCCGTTGGGACGTCAGCGCTTCGAAGTCGTCGGTGTCATGGAGCCGCACGCGTTTCTGCGCGGCCAGGAAGGCGTGAGCTTCTGGGCGCCACTGACGATGGCCGGCGCGTTTCCGGGCATCGATCCGTGGTCCGAGCCAGATGCACGATCGCTCGTTGTGGTCGGTCGGCTGCGACAGGACGTGACTGCCGCGTCGATGCGTGCCTGGTTCGAGGTGTGGCTGCGTCAGCGTTTTCCCCAGTCGTCCGATACGGCGCCAGTGGCCGTGCACATCGACTCGCTCGCCACGCGCATCATGCTCGACGGGCGGACGCTGACCTTGTTCCTGTTCATCATGTCGGCGTTCGGCCTGGTGCTCATGGTCGCCGCTGCGAACGTCACGAACCTGATGCTGGCGCGCGCGCTGGCACGACAGCAGGAAATCGCCGTGCGCCTGGCGCTTGGCGCCAGCAGGTGGCGGGTGCAGCGCCAGTTGATCGTTGAAAGCCTGGTGCTCGCCGTTCCGGCGGCCGCCACCGGGCTGGCCCTCATCATCGTCACGGCTCGGGTGTTTCCCACCGTCATCCTGGCCACGTTTCCCGATAGCGCGTTCGGAGTCGAGAACGTGCTGGTTCCACTCGATCCCGATTGGCGTGTGATGGCGTTTCTCGCGGCGGCGGCGGTACTGTCCGCGGTGCTCATTACGCTCGCTCCTGCCGGGCGCCTCGCGGGTATGCGGCTGGCTCACGCGTCGCGCGGCGAAGCGTCTTCTGACGTGCGTGGGTCCCGGCTGCGATCGGGACTGGTGGCCATGCAGATCGGCGCCTGCGCCCTGTTTCTCGTCGGAACGGTGGGATTGCTTCGTGAGTCGTCGCGTCTCGCGAATCCGCAGCCCAATCTCAGTTACGAGCGGGTGTCGCTGATCGGTATCAATCCGAAGGTGCGAGCCGCGGTTGCGAAACGCCTGGCGTCCGAAGCTGCGGTCGAGCAGGTCGCGGTCACGTGGAAACCTCCGCTGATGGCGGGACCGCTGCCCACCGCCCGGGTGACGGCATCGACCACGAACATCGCGCAAACTACCGGCTACACGGGTGTGTCGCCCGAGTACTTCGCGCTGTTCGATATCCGGATCGTGCGCGGGCGCACGTTCACGCCCGGTGAAGCCGCCGCGGGAGCGGCCGTGGCGCTCGTCAGCAAAGCGACGGCGGCGGCCTTGTGGCCGGGCCTCGACCCACTCGGGCGCACACTCGACCTTGCCGCGGTACCCGAAGGACGTACCGACCGGCGACGACTGCCCCGTGGCCCCGTGCTGGTCATCGGCGTGACGGAGGACGTGGCCAGCGGCAATATCTTCGACGGTGTCGATGCCAGCTGTGTCTACTTCCCGACAGACGTGCAGGCGCTCACGGAAATGTCGTTGCTCGTCCGGGCGCGTACCGACGACGTCGCGGTGCTGACATCGGCTGTGACGACCGCCGTGAAGGAGGTCGCGCCAGAGATCCCATTTCAGGTGTTCCCGATGCGAACGCTTGTCGGCCTCGCCGTATGGATCTTTCAGGCCTTCTCGGTGGCCGCGTCGTTACTCAGCCTCGTGGGCCTGCTCTTCGCGTACTCGGGGACGCATGCCGTCGTCTCGTTCCTGGTGGCCCGGCGGACACGGGAGTTCGGCGTCCGCATGGCTCTCGGCGCCAGCGTCTGGCAAATCGTGCGGGGGATGCTGATCGAGACGTCTCGCACCGCCTCCATCGGCCTTGTCGCAGGCTTGGTGGTCGCGGCCGGTCTGGTCCGTCTGCTCAGAGCGTCAGCCGCGATCCTGCCGGATTTCGGTGCCCGTCCTTTTGTGGCAGGCGCCGCGATCGTGCTCGTCGCGACGGCCGTGGCCGCGCTGGCGCCACTGCGAGCCGTCGCGCGCATCGATCCCGCGCAAGCGCTTCGAACGGAGTGACGTGTGTGCGATGCCGGCGCAGGCGTCGCTCGCGTACGAGGCCAACTCGTCTCAACCAGCTCCCGGGATAACTTCCCAACGCAGACGACTGCAAGACGTTTCCGATGGCGACGTGGCAGTCCTGTCTTGACGCATAAGCAAACGCTTAACTATAATCCGGTCGCTTGAGAGTTGCAGCAGCTGACGACGTGTTTCGCGCGGTGGCGGATCCGACTCGCCGGGCCATGCTCGATCGGCTGCGGACGGGCGAGTTGACAGCGTCGGATCTCGCCGAGCCGTTCGACATGTCGCAGCCCGCCGTCTCGCAGCACTTGCGCGTGCTGCTCGACGCGGGGCTCGTCGACGCCGAGCAGGTCGGACGCCAGCGAGTGTACCGGCTCAACGCGGAGCCGCTGCGCGGGGTTTTCGAGTGGTCCAGCCTCTATCGCGATCTGTTCATCGACACGGTCGGCCACGTGTGGCGCATCGGATTCAAGACGCGCGCAGTGCCGGCAAGGAGGGAACATCATGGCCGTCAAAGGCGCACGCGCTGAACCTGGACGAGTGACGCCCAACCTGATGGTGCGCGGCGGCCGGAAGGCCGTTGAGTTCTATGTCCGGGCATTCGGCGCCACGCTGCTCTACGAATCGGCGCTGCCGGACGGCAATGGGATTCATGCGCACCTCAAGGTCGGGCAGTCGATGATCATGGTGACCGACGAGCCGCCGCCGTCGCCGCAAGGCGTGATCGGTGTGGCGGCGCCCGAATCGCTCGGTGCCACATCGGCCATCCTCGAGCTCTACGTGGACGACGTCGACGTCGCGTATCAACGGGCGGTCGCTGCCGGCGCCAAACCGATGATGCCGGTCCGGAACGCGTTCTACGGCGACCGGTTTGGTTGGGTGCTCGATCCGTTCGGCCACCTCTGGTCACTGGCGACGGTGGTGGAGGAGCTCACGCCGGATCAAATCAACGAGCGGATGGCCGCGGCGTTCAAGGAGTACGGGGCACGCTCGTGAAGCTCCTGTCGACATGTTGATCATCTGTGTGAGGGTCTCGGCGAGGACCCTGAGAACCTCGCACGTCTTCGTTCGCGTTTCGAAGACGGGCAAACTTCCGTGCATTCGGCGTTCGCCCCGCATGACGGATTGGATCGAAAACCGGACGAACTGACGCCGGCGATCACCAGGACGATGAGCAGCCCGCTGACGCGCGATAGCGTCGCGGATGGGAGGGAGCGCAGACGTGGCCAAAGTCAGTATCAGTCTCTCGTTCAATGGACAATGCGAGGCGGCGTTCAGATTTTACGAGCGATGCCTGGGCGGCAAGATCACGTACTTGCTCACGTGGGGCGATTCGCCCATGGCCAAGGATGCGCCGCCGGAATGGGGCGCGAAGATCCTGCATGCGTCGCTCAGCGTTGGCGACATGGTGTTCGCCGGGGCGGATTCGCTGCAGTACGAACGGCCGCGTGGGTTTGCCGTCCTGCTTGGCCTCAACGATGCTGCCGACGCCGAAAGGATCTTTAACGCGTTGGCGGAAGATGGTTCGGTGACCGTCCCGCTTCAGGAGACTTTCTGGGCCTTACGGTATGGCTGGGTGACCGATCGATTCGGCATCCCCTGGACGATCAACTGTGGGGAGGGGCAGAAGTGATCGAAGACGTTCAGCGGATGAACACCATCGGCTGGATTGATGCATTGCTGCAGGACGTCCGGTACGCGTGTCGAGGCATGCGGCGCTCGCCCGGATTCACCACGGTTGCGGTGATCACGCTGGCTCTTGGCATCGGCATCAATGCAACGGTCTTCACCGTGACGAACGCGGTTCTCTTCAGGGGTTTCCGCCTGATCGACAGGAACGATCGCATCCTGTACATCGGCACGCAGAACAATGGCCGCGGCTGCTGCGCCTCTTATCCAGATTTCGTGGACTGGCGTACGCAGGCGAGAGCGTTTGCCGACATGGGCGCAGTCGCCGATCTCCAGATCGCGCTCAGCGATGCAACCGGTGCGGCGGCGGAGCATTACGACGCGACGCAAATCACGACCAACGCATTTCGATTGCTGGGGCAGAAGCCAACACTCGGTCGGGATTTCGCTCCGTCCGATGCGCAGCCAGGAGCCGCGCCCGTCGCCATTCTGCGGTACAACTTCTGGGAACGTCGTTACGGGAAGGATCCCACTATCGTCGGACGGACGATTCGAATCAACGGAATGCCCACCACCGTCGTTGGCATCATGCCGCGCGATTTTTCCTTCCCGCAAAACGAGGACCTTTGGCTACCGCTCGTGCCGACGCCGGACGTCGACAGACGCGACGCTCGCGGCCTGTGGTTCGCGTTCGGCCGCCTGGCGGACGGCGCCACGTTCGAGGGCGCCCGCGCGGAGCTCGAAACGATCGGCCGGAGACTGGCGAGTGCATATCCGCAAACAAATCAGGGGTGGGTGCCGCAACCACGAACCTTCGCCGAGTTCTTCGTCGGTCGCGACGCGGCGCTCATCTACGGCGCTTTATGGGGCGCGGTCGGCTTCGTCCTGTTGATTGCCTGCGCCAACCTCGCCAATCTCATGCTGGTGCGCGCGATCGGCCGTGCCCGTGAAGTGTCGATCCGCATCGCCCTCGGTGCAGGACGCTGGCGGATCATCCGGCAATTGCTCGTCGAGAGCCTGATGCTCTCGGCCCTCGGCGGTTTCGCCGCCTGGTGGACAGCGAAATGGAGCGTGCGCGCGTACGAACTGATCGTCAACCCCCCGACGCGGACGTGGTCAGACCATCTGCTCGACTTCAGCATGGATGGCCGCGTGTTCATCTACCTGCTGGCGATTTCGGTCGCCGCGGCCTTGCTGTTCGGGCTCGCACCAGCGATCTACATCTCAACGCTCGACGTCAACGGCGCGCTCAAGGACGGCGGCCGTGAAACGGGCGACCGGGGAGGGAGCCGATCTCTATCGGGCCTTATCGTGACCGGCGAAATCGCGCTCACCGTGGTACTGCTCGTGGGCGCAGGCGTCCTGACGCGCAGCTTCCTGAATCTGTCTACCGTGAGTCTCGGAGTTCGGACCGCCGACATCACGACCATGCTGCTGAGCCTGCCTCAGGGCCGGTACGACACGACCGGGTCGAAGATCGGCTATTTCGACCGCCTCAGCACGCGGCTCCAGGCGACGCCGGGTATCGAGTCCTTCGCGTTGGCCCATGCCCTTCCGGGGAGCAACGCGACGCGTCTCCAAGCCGAGATTGGCGGCGCCCCACCCGTCGACGACCAGCACCGTCCCACGATATCGGCATTGACGATCGGACCCGGATACTTCGCCACGTTGGGCGCGGCTCTGCGTGCGGGCCGCGACTTCAACGACTTCGACCGCGGGTCAGGAGTTCCAGTCGCGATCGTGAACCAGCAGTTCGCGAGCACGTACTGGCCGGGCGAAGATCCTCTTGGCAAGCGCCTTCGGATGTTTCAGGGCGTGACACCCGGGGCATGGCTGACGGTCGTCGGCGTCGTGTCGAATGTGGTGCAGAATTCCGACTGGCGGACGCACGATCCGCTGGTGTACCGCCCATATGATCAGCAACCGGAACGGGAGATGTGGGTGATCGTGCGAGCTCGCGTTCCAGGCGGCACCCTGGCGGCGTCGTTTCGGCGTGAGATGCAAGCGATCGACGCTGACTTGCCTGTCTGGCTGGGTCCATTCACGCTGGACAAGCGGCTGGCCGGCATGGGGAACTATTGGGTCGTTGGCAGCAACGCCGCGCTGTTGTCGGCGTTTGCCGCGATTGCCCTCGTGCTCGCGTCGATAGGCCTGTATGGCATCGTGGCGTATTCGGTGCGTCGACGCACTCAGGAGATTGGCCTCCGGATTGCGATTGGCGCGAGCGGTCTCGACATTCTCACGCTCGTGTTCAGACAGGGGATGCTGCCGTTGGGAATTGGTCTGGCGATCGGATTGGTGGCGTCGTTTGCCGTGACGCCTGTCCTCGAGACGCAGCTCGTACGTGTGTCGCCTGTCGACCCGCTCACCCTTCTGGCAACATCAGCCATCCTGATCCTGTCTGCGATGCTCGGTTGGCTGCTACCCGCCTGCCGTGCGATGCGCGTCGATCCAGTCGTCGCACTGAGAAACGACTAGACTCGCGACGCTGATGATCTCTGTTCCTGCCCGGGAGATCGGACAACGGGCGCGTATGGCTGTGCGGTAGGCACAGCCGGGAGAGGAGCTCGTCATGACCGTTCACCGGACTCACCCGCTCACTCGCCGGATGCGCGAGACCCCCGATATCGATCAACTGAAGCGACA
>Ga0068858_100001058_pt1 | contig 28473 bp, 28 predicted proteins | sample KBSSwiS12_FD_66589 | JGI IMG/M metagenome (GOLD analysis project Ga0068858, IMG submission 66589) | Switchgrass rhizosphere microbial communities from Kellogg Biological Station, Michigan, USA - KBS Switchgrass S1-2 | ecosystem: Host-associated > Plants > Roots > Rhizosphere > Soil ... | reverse complement strand
GGCGCAGGGGCCGCAATGCTGCCTCAATCCATCATCGGTGACATGTTGGCCAAAGGCGAGTTGGTGACCTGGGGCAATGCGGGCGACGAAGTTGAGCTCTGGGTCCTGCACACCTCCCGCCGCCTGCAGAGCCCCAAGGTTCGCGCCTTCGTGGACTTCATGTGCACCCTGTACCCAACCGGATCCTTCACGGTTCCAATGTTATAAAGGGCTGCGCCCTTACGGCGACCCTCTCTTCATGAATAGAGGACGTGTGTTGGGCTGAGCCCCGTCTGACATCTTCCCGCCAGCCAGGCCGCTTCGCGGCCCGCAAAGGTGCCTGCGGCTATTTGTGTTCCGCCTTCGGCGGGGGAGGGTGCCACACGTGGGGGCGCGTCCCAGTGGAGAGGGTCTGCGGCGTCGGCTGAGCGCGCTTCCATCCTATATTCCTCGGCAGGGCGAAAAGAGATTACAACAGCCTGGCGACGCGGGCCGGCGCAAGGTTTTGCGCGCAAGCCGACGCCGCAGACCCTCTCCACTATGCCGCTCGAGGTGGCTTGGCCCGACGCCCTTTTTGCGCGCAGGCCGACGCCGCAGACCCTTTCCACTTGCCGCTCGAGGTGGCTTGGCCCGATGTGCTTCTCTCGCAGCGACGTGACAGAGGATCGAGAGCGACCCTGCTGGTCGATGGTGACTTTCGGCACCTGTCAGGGCTCGCCCGAGCGCGTAACGTACCTACCCATGGAGCCGAGCAAAAAAGCAAGGCTCATGACTCTAGACCAACTCATCAACTAACTTTACTTGGAGAACTGATATGAAGATCGAGAACCTGGGCAAGGAACTGGACACCGAGACAATGGCCGAAGTGAAAGGCGGTATCGCCCTGACTGGCCAGGTTGTTCCCACCAACGTGCAGAGCAATGCGCTCGAGCAGGCCTTCAACATCGCTGCCAACGGCCCCGTGGCGATTGCCAACGACGCCAGCCAGTCGAACGATTCGGACCAGGACAGCTTCGTGCCGGTAGGCTCCCTGTTCCTGACTCCTTCCCTGAGCAAGTTGGTTCGCTGATAGCAACCATGATGAGTAGGGTGGGGTGCCGTACCGGCCCCCACCCTCCGCCGCGACTCACCCCACAGCGGACAATGGCGGCTTGTAGGACTTTACCCACCGATGGACCAGCCTTTCAGCCATTGGCAGGATCGCCATCAGGCAGCAAGATGGCACCGTAGTTTCGGGAAAGTCCTCGTGACAGATCCCTCTACGAACTAGTGAGGGCCGCAATCGCGGCCCTTTCTATGAGGGCCGCGCCCCTTCGCCGGTGGCCACCATGGATGCGATTGCCTCGTCCCCCGCGACCCTGATGGCCACCATGAGCCGTCGGTCAGGCTTTTCGGCCGCGAACCCCCACTGGCCGGGCCGGAGGTCTCCGACCTGCCAGCCTTCACGCTCAAAATTTTCGTATGCGACTCTCAGCCGGTCTCGAAGATCGGTTCCTGGGCTGAGCAGCTCCTGGCGCACGGTCCGCCCCCGCTGATCGCTGATGCGCAGGATGGTGGGCTCCGCGATATGCGCAGGCATAGGCGCAACCGAAGGAGCGCCACGTGGGATTCGTTTAGGCATGAACCGATCATGCAAGGTTCACCGCCTCTTCAGCAAATCCAAACCGAGGGGACTGTACAGGTCAATCTCGAGGAGTCCTGCGCGTTAGCGAATTAGCCGGTACGCTAGGGGCCCATGGGAGCCAAAAAGCGACCGTCAACCGGCAACAGGGACGTAGTCTGATGTGTGGCAGATACATAACGGCCCAGGCTGCAGCTTTCGAGAGAGCGATCCAGCTCGGAAAGATCACCTGGAGCTTCGATATTTCTTACAACGTGGCGCCGACTCAACAGGTGCCCGTTGTTCGGTTTGAGGACGGTGAAAACGTCGGCCTCATGATGCGCTGGGGCCTGATCCCCTTCTTCGCCAAGGGCGAGCCGCCGAAGTATTCGACGATCAATGCTCGAATCGAAACTTTCGAGACCGCGGCGAGCTATCGGGGTCCGTGGAAGCGCAGCCAGCGTTGTCTTCAACTCGCGGGCGGATTCTACGAGTGGCATCTCGATGAGAATGGGCGCAAAGCGCCGTACCTGATCAAACTCAACGACCAGGACGTGTTCGCCTTTGCGGGTCTGTGGGATCGATCAGTGAAGGCAGACGGAACGGCAATCGAGAGCTGCGTGCATATCACTATGCCGGGCAACGATCTCATGAAGAAAATCCACAACACCGGCAACAACCCGTACCGCATGCCGGCGATTCTGCATCGGGAAGATTTCGATGCCTGGCTACATGGATCGGTTGACGAAGCGCGTGCGGTCCTGCGGCAGTATCCGCCGGATCACATGTACACCTACGAAGTGAGCGCGCGAGTCAACTCGCCGAAGAACAACAGCGCAGATCTGGTGGAGCCGGTGGAAGTCCCGAAAGCGAATCGCGGATAAAGACTGCGCCGCTTCGCGGGCAGCGATCATGCCCGCGGCCCGCCCCGGTTTTTGCGCGCAAGCCGAGGCCGCAGACCCTCTCCACTATGCCGCTCGAAGTTGCCTGCCCCGAGGTGCTTCGCTCATAGCGATGTGACATTGGGACGATGCGAAATCTCAACTGCTGTTAGATAGATTGAATACGCCTTCCATGACCTGCACACAGCGGCCGGCGACGGTGGTGCGGATTGCTTCACCTTCTCTGCGTGCCGTGACCTGCATCAGGCTTGGGCGATTCAAAAATTCACCTTGATGAATGACAAAGGCGAGGTCGTCGAGATTGCTGTGATGGAGCAATAGGCCGGCGAGCGGTGTAGCTGCACTGCCAGTAGCGGGATCTTCATAGGTGCCGGAGAGCGGCGCGAACATGCGGGCGCGGACATCGTCGCCATCGCGTGCGTAAACGTAGACCGAGAAGCGCTCGCGAAGATCGGCGCCGCCGTCGTAGGCGGCTTTGAAGCCGTTGAGGTCAGGGGAGCAGCGTTCGAGCGCCTGCGGAGTGACCTCGGCAATGATGTAGGGATTGCCGACTGATGCAAGCATTGGTGCGTGCGTTGCGGTGATGATGTCGGCTGACGTAATGCCGAGGCAGGCGGCGATTACTTCGCGTGGGAAGGTGCGGCCTAGCGAGAGCGGTTGTGGAGCGGTGATCTTGCCGCCGATGGGCATACCGTCCGTGCGTTCGATCTCGACGTCGACGATGCCGGCAGGTACTTCGAGCTTGAGACGGTCGCCGTGGGGATGGCTCGCACATGCGAGTACGTACGCCGTGCCGATACTGGGATGGCCGGCGAAGGCCATCTCAGCGGTACGGTTGAAGATGCGCACCCGGGCGGAATTCGTGGGGTTGGCAGGCGGCAGGACGAATGTCGTCTCGCTCAAGTTGAGCTCGAAGGCGAGCGCTTGCATTTGCGCATCAGTGAGACCCCGTGCATCGGTGAAGACAGCGAGCGGGTTGCCGCCGAATTGCTGTCCGGTAAACACATCGACTGTCACGTATCGCCATTTCATGATCGGTCAGTCTCTCGGGCGTTGACTGGCATATAGCATATCTCAACAACCTAGCGAAGAAGCGTTCTCGGATGCAAGGCATCGTAGACGAGATGTCGGGGTTTGTTCTAGCGGGCCCCCTTAGGACAACGCCATGCACGGCATCGACATTTATGCTCATTTAGACCCGAAATAGCCCCTTACCGCCTCGCGCGACTCCTGTTTGAATGCACGCGCGATGTCCAAACCCACCAACATCCACGATGCGTTCTTCAAAAACGTGTTGAGTGATCGAGAAGCTGCAGGCATTTTCCTGCGCGAGCATCTGCCCCGAGAAGTGGTGGGCCTCCTCGCCCCGGGGTTGCCGGAGCTGTTGCCCGGGTCTTTCGTGGACGAGGGCCTCGGACAGCACCACACTGATCTGCTTTTTCGGATCCAGCTGACAACCGGACAGGATGCGCTGGCCTATTTGCTCATGGAGCACAAGAGCTCACCGGACGAGGCGACGCGACTGCAACTTCTGCGCTACGTCGTACGCATTCTGACACGTTGGTATAAGAAGCATGAACGCCTGCCCCTGCCGCCGGTACTACCGCTCGTAGCGCATCACGGACCGGAAGGTTGGACGTTGTCCTGTGAATTCCAAGATCTGTTTGGCGCTGTTCCAGCACCGTTGCGCCCCTACATGATCTCCTTCCGTCACGCACTGGTGGACTTCGCTGCGATAGAGGACAACGCGCTCTCCACTCACCTCCGGCTGCGAGCCTTTCTGATGGCTTTGAAATACATCCTTCGCCGCGACCTGGCCGAGCGCCTGGAGGTTGTCCTCGCCGAAGGAGCGCGGTTGCCTACAGTGGATGTCGTGCAAATCCTCGCTTATATTGGCAAGGGGCCGGTCCCGGTCAGCCCTGAGGCGCTGCGCGAAGCACTACAACGTCTGATGCCCGATCACGCGGAGGAGATCATGCAAGGTTTCGGTCAGAAGTATTTCGAAGAAGGCATCGCCGTCGGTAAGGCCGTCGGCAAGGTCGAGGGCAAGGCCGAGGGTAAGGCTGAAGCGAAGACTGAAGGCGAGGCGCGAGCGTTGGTGCGACTGTTGGAAAGGCGGATCGGCGCTGTGCCAGAGGCCCTGCGTGCGCGCATTTTCGCTGCCGATCTGGCTTCCATCGAAGCATGGTTCGATCGCGCAATCGAGGCGACTGAGTTCGAATCCGTTTTCGACCGCAACTGACCTGATACATGTGGAGGAACGGCAAGGTTGTCCGGTCAGAAACCATGCCAGCTCCAGCCGCCAGAGCGCAGGAGCGAATCGACACCTTCTTCCTGGACATGGACAAACTCTTTGAGACCTTCGCAACCTAGCGCGATCCGCTAAGTACGCAACCGGTGCTGTCTTATTTCACGCTTCGAGATCTTACGGCATACACCTCGTCGGATCCGTATAGGTATTTGCACTGGCGAAATTCGCCGCTCATTGCCCGGGAGATCTTCCTCCGCAGGATCACGTCGTAGCGTCCCTCCGCGGATCGCGTGTGAGCGCTGCGTATGGTCCCTACGTACAATGCGCACGTGCGCTAACAGTGATGTAATGTACGCATGAACCTCACGCCACCGTGGACGGTCGTGTCGGCGAAAATTTCATAAAAACAGAGAGTTGTAAGTTGACACTGAAGTTGCTGCAGGCGTAGAAGAACTTAAAACGGAGGTTGGTGCTATCCGACATACATTGCCACAGTAGCCACAAATGCCGATGTGATGGACGTCAGGACCACGGTGGTTGATCTTAGAGCTCAGATGGATGCGCTCGGAACCAGGATCATCAGATGGATTGTCTCATCGATACTCGGCTCATCCGGCCTGGCTTTCGCCATAGCCAAGTTTGTGCATTGAGATTGCGAGCGACTCCGGAATCTCACATCCAATATGCCCGACAGGAAGTATCGACAAACTCGACAGTGTTTGAACTGCAGCCTTCAAGAGGAGCGAACGCTCACGGAACTGGAGGCAGCGTTCGAGCCCACCCGAGTGTGGAAGGCGCCCTGCTCCAAGTGCGGGTCAGCGCGTTCGCGTGGAGGAACCGGTGAGGTCCCCGCGCTGTCCGCCGCACAGCTCGCAATTTGGGCGACGACACGAGACCTCTCGTTCTTTTCCCAGGACGAGGACGTCCTCCTGGCGCGCCCGGAGTCTTGGGCGCTTTTGCTCGAGACGCTCGATGATGCCCGAACACTGAAAACCAAAAAGAAGACGTTGTTGGCTGCCTTGTTCGTTATTGTGTTCGATGAACTTCGCGCGCCACGCCACGATCCCGAGCTCATTCGTGCGATAGCCAGTGCGCTCCGAGCGCGACAAGGGCTGATTACTGAATTAGGAACGCGTCACATGCCCGGAACCATCGCGCGACGCGTGAGTGCCGTTATCGCATCCGGGGATCCGCCCTAGCTCCTCCTGAGCCGAAACCAACAGCGAGGACTTGGTGTCCCGCGTTGCACGCGCGTCTCTTGCGCAGCGCCACGGCTGGCCCCGGGGCAATTCCGAATGTCACTCAAAGACCTTGGCTGGAATCACCCCGACTGTCATGCTGCACGGCTTCGTTCGGTAGGCGGAGGTTACCAACATGGAAAGAACAGGCGCTGAGCGGGGCCTCGGCTATCTTCGGGAGGTGATTGCGCTCATCTGGAATGAAGCCGATCGGTTCGTCAAAATTCGCCTCGCCTTTGCTCTCCTGCTGACCCTCATCGCTTCTGCATTGGCGGGTCTTGGGCCCGTCGCTCTCAAGCTCGTGGTCGACCGGTTTGCGGGCGACGCGAAAGCGTCGGCAATTCCGGTCGCTGTCCTCATCGGTTTGTACGTGCTGAGTCAAGGCTTCGCGCGCTCGGTAGGAGAGATCAGAGCATTTTTCTATGCAGGAGCCGAGCAACGGATGGTCCGCACCCTGAGCGAGCGTTTGTTTGCTCACGTACTGAAGTTGCCACTGCGCTTTCATCTGGACCGGCGGACGGGTGCTGTCACGCAGACATTCACCAATGGCATGCAGGGTTATCAGTTGGTCTTGCATACCCTGATGTTCGGCACGTTACCGATAGTAATGGAGCTCGCAACAATCGTCGTAGTTTTGAGCCGCTTCGATCAGCCGGCGTTCCTCATGTTCTTTTGTGGAGCGATGGTTAGTTATAGCGTCGTGTTCGCCTTCGCGGCGCGCAGAACCCAAAAGGCCGCCAAGAGCGGCTCGGCAGCTCAGATCGACACGAATGCCGCCATAACCGACAGCATCCTGAACTACGAGACAGTGAAATACTTTGCGGCCGAATCGGTGGTTCAGACAAGTGTTCGTGGCGCATTGGTGCGGACCGAAGGAGAGTGGGTACGGTTCTCCCGGCAGTTCGCCGTTAACGGACTGTGCGTTGCGGCCCTCTACACGACATTTCTAGGCGTGACGGTCTTCTATGCGGCGCGCGAAACCGAAGCCGGCCGGATCTCAATAGGAACGTTCGTATTGATGAACACCTACATGCTGCAGATTGTACGGCCAGTCGAAATGCTGGGGTCTGCGGTTCAGACTCTGTCGCATGGAATAGCCAATCTACACAGAATGCTCGAATTATTCCGCGAGAAATCCGAGGACCTGGAAAAGGGAGATGCGAGACCCCTGACGGGCCCGGGTGCGCTGGAGTTCTCAAAGGTCAGTGTTTCCTACCAGTCTGATCGGGCCATTCTCGAGGAAGTGAGTTTCATGGCGCCTGCCGGCAAGACGCTGGGGATTGTAGGTCACAGCGGATCAGGGAAGTCGACGATCGTGCGCTTACTGACGCGATTGATCGAGCCGGATGGTGGAAGAATTCTGCTGGATGGCGTTCCGATCCCTGAGATCTCGCTCACTCGCCTGCGCGAATCGATCGCGGTTGTTCCCCAGGATACGATTCTCTTCAACGAAACCATCGCCTATAACATCGGCTTTGGTAAGGTCGGAAGCACGCGCGAGGAGATCGAGGAAGCCGCTCGCCTGGCGCATCTACACGATTTCATCATGACTCTTCCGGAGGGCTATGAGACCCGTGTTGGAGAAAGGGGTGTAAAACTCTCTGGCGGAGAGAAGCAACGAGTTTCCATCGCCAGGGCGGTGCTCAAGCGACCCACCATTTATGTGTTTGACGAGGCCACCTCTTCGCTCGATACACGCACGGAGAGGGATATCATGCAAAGCCTCCGGGATATTTCTTTCCACAGCACCACACTCGTGATCGCACATCGACTTTCTACGGTCGTATATGCTGATCATATTGTGGTGTTAGACTCGGGTGTTGTCGTTGAACAGGGTACTCACCAAGCGTTGCTGGAGAAAAACGGACGGTATGCAGCGCTCTGGCACGCGCAGCAGCAGGCGAAGAACGTTAGAGTCTCCAATCCACGCTGAACCGGAGTCAGTGCAACGTCCACTCGGAGCTCGGAACCATCCTTGGGCAGGGCCAGCAGTTCGAGGCCAGCGCCCATCGGCCGCGTGCGACAATCATCCGTGAAATGCAGTCGATGACCGATATGCGCCAGTCGATATCTATCGGGAATGAGGTGCTCGATCCGCTGGCCGTGGAGCTCGCCCCTGTCGACTCGGCAGGCGAGTACGGAAATACGTAGATACTCGTATTGTGAATTCACCGTGGCGGGGCGCGCCTGCCTTCACGCGCAGGCCTGCACGGCGTCGCATCCCACCCAACACCCGTGCAGTAGCGACCTACTTCCTGTGCCCGGAGCCGCCGACCACGAGTCGTATTACGAGAAGTGCCGCCAATGGTCCGGAACGTCCTTATTCTGAAGATGGCGCTCCCTGGCTACGTGCACGGGTTTATAGCCTTGTGCCTTCGCCCATTCTGCGGCCTCTCGCTGCGTCTTGAAGTCCAGAACCTCCTTACCGCCCACCACGACAGCGTGGTGGGCTGTCGTCGCATGGGGGTCTGATGCCAGCGGCCTGTGCTCAATATAGGCTGCAGCCATACATAGCTCCTGATTGATGTGTTTCGCGGAAGAACATTGTCGTCGCAAGAGTGCGCGCATCACGTAGTTGCCGCACCTTCGGAAAACCCATACAAGCAACGACGGAGCTCGTGAAGGCAGACTTGGAGTCTGTCCCGCATGGCATACGCACTGTCCACGATTTTCCTCGCCGCATTTTCATCTAATCTCCCAGGCATGCAGGGCGAGAACCCCTGACGTCAGGAGACATCGAATGCGAAAATTCCGGGCATTGCTGGCGATAGTGATTGCACTCGGCTTCACCGGATGTGGCTATAACACCTTCCAGTCGCAGGACGAGCAGGCCAAGTCGGCGTGGGCCGAGGTGCTCAACCAGTATCAGCGGCGCGCCGATCTGGTCCCGAACCTGGTGAATACCGTCAAGGGATACGCGGCGCAGGAGCAGCAGGTGTTGATTGCCGTCACTGAAGCGCGCAGCAGGGTCGGTAGCGTTCAGGCTACCCCGGAACTGGTGAACGATCCCGCAGCCTTTGCGCGATTTCAGGCTGCACAGCGCGATTTGTCGGGTGCGCTGTCGCGACTCCTGGTAGTCGCCGAGAGTTATCCGCAGTTGAAGTCCGATGCCAACTTCCGCGATTTGCAGGCGCAGTTGGAAGGCACGGAAAATCGCATCACCGTTGCCCGTAATCGCTACATTCAAGCAGTCCAGGCCTATAACGTCACGGTGCGGTCTTTCCCGACGAACCTCACCGCAATGACAATGGGATACAAGCCGAAACCGAGCTTTACGGTGGAGAACGAAGCGACGATATCCAAGCCACCGGTGGTGGACTTCTCTGCAGCAGCGCCCGGTGCCCAGCCCGGCAAACCGTGAGGGCAGCGACCATCGTGACTATGCTCCGACATCTCGCGCTCTTGTTGATTCTGGGCGCAGGGTCGTTGACTCACGCCGAGATAGCCGTGCCGCACCTGAGCGCCCGGGTGATGGATCTAACGGGCACGTTTACGGCGAATGAGGCACAGGCGCTCGAGCAGACACTGCGAACATTCGAATCCACTAAGGGCGGCCAGATCGCCGTCCTCATCGTGCCCACGACGGAGCCGGAGACGATCGAGCAGTACGGGATTCGCGTGGCGGAGCAATGGAAGCTGGGTCGTAAAGGCGTGGATGATGGCGCGATTCTCATTGTCGCGAAGAACGATCGGACGCTGCGGATTGAGGTGGGGTACGGCCTCGAAGGAGTGCTGAATGATGCAGCGTGCAAACGAATCATCAGCGAGATCATCGTGCCACGCTTTCGGCAAGGCGACTTCTTCGGCGGCATTACCGACGGCGTGAATCGTATGATTCAAGTGATTCAGGGCGAGCCGCTGCCGGAACCGAGTGCCAGCCCGGCAATGGATGCCAAAGACCTTCGACCGTTTGCACTGTTCGTTCTGGTAGCGGCGCTGGTCATCGGCGGATTGCTTCGTTCCGCGCTCGGCAAACTGCCGGGCGCCATCGTAACGGGCGGAGTGCTGGGTTATCTCGCGTGGCTCGTGGGTGGCGCGCTTTTCGTTGCTATCGCCGCAGGCTTCGTCGCCTTTCTCCTTACGTTGCTGGGCGGAAGGGTCATCGGTCCTTTGATGAGCGGTATGGCAGGTGGTCGCCGTGGGGGAGGCGGATTCGGCTCGGGCGGCGGCTTCCGCGGAGGAGGCGGGGGCTTTGGCGGCGGCGGCGCTTCAGGACGGTGGTAGTGATGGCGATCACGAGCGGCATGGTGCGGATCGGCAAACACTTGCTGATGAGTCCGTGGCGGCTGAGCCGGGCGTTCCCGCGCCAGACCTTGGAAGCTGTCGAGCGTGCTATCAAGGATGGCGAAGTTATCCATGCGGGCGAGATCTGCTTTGTCGTGGAAGGCGCGCTGGACGGGGCTGCGCTCTACGGCCGACACTCGCCCCGCGATCGTGCCGTCGAGGTGTTCTCTCACCACCGCCTATGGGACACGGAGCACCGTGGAGGTGTGTTGATTTACGTGCTGTTGGCAGACAGGAGCGTTGAGATCGTTGCCGATCGTGGAGTGCACAACAAGGTGGGCACTCAGGAGTGGCAACGCATCTGCCGCAAGATGGAGGAGGCCTTCGGCGAAGGATACTACGAAGCCGGCGTGCTGACCGGAATTCAGGAAGTCAGCAGGCTCCTGGCGGAGCACTTCCCCACTTCGACGACCGGCACGCCGCAGTTGCAGGATGTGTCAGCGAAGAACCATGCGAATTCTGCTTGCTGAAGGCTCCGGTCAGATTGAGGCGTTTACTCGTCACATTCGATTTGCTGACATTCCTGGAGGCGAGACTCGGCTACGATTTCACGGGTGTTGACCCCGGTGGCTGACTCAGGGCCCCCTCAGCAGTGCTTTCCATGCGTACTCCCATGGAATGCGCTCCTGCTCGAGGCGGACATTCGTGCCCCAGTGATGTTGCTTCAATTGCCGGTACAGGAGTTGTTCAACCGGAGTGAGCGCTGGCAACTCAACGTCCGATGTCTGCTCAGGTTCTTCACCCCAAAGTGACTCGTGGGCAAGCAGAGTTTCCTCGTCCATCAGAATCGATGTCACCTGCGGGAGCAGGGCACGCGCTCGGCTGAGAATTCGCAATCCGTGAGTGTCGAGATCGCCCCAGTATACGCACTCGGCGCGGCTGATCCACGGGATGCGTGCGAGTACATCAACACCGTAACCCATCCTCAGGATTAGAGCCGAGCCGGGCAGGTCGCCGAAGGCGAGCCCTGTCTGGAGGTTCTCCACGATGTATACACGATCGACAGGCAGATTGAGCCCTGCCAACTCCGCAGCCGGTGCTGAGAGATCCCGCACCCCGCCGGTACGAGCGCGCAATGACTCGTCCAGAATGAGAAGCCTCGTTAGCTGTGGCGGCCGTTTCAACCCACAGGTCTCGTAAAAGTCCACCTCTGACGCGTCCGTGCCACGCAGGGCGTTGAGCAATCCAGCGATCAAACCAGTGCGCGTCTCGAGCCATTTGCTGTCGATTCCGGCAACAGGTATCTGGCGCGGAAGCAGGTGTGAGTGTGGATTGGCCTCCAGCCACGTCAACATCCGTTCGAGTCTCTGGAAATCCTCCGCCCCATAGTCAGCCAGTACATCGAAGTATCGAGGCAGACTGACCGCCAGCAACGGCCAGCGCGCAACCAGCTCAGCGTATCGGCTCTGAGCCCGGCCCCAGCGCGATTCCTCGCCCACCCAGGCTGCGACTTCGCCGGGACTACGAGCTCGCAATAGCTCGGGTACCTGCTGAGTCCCGAGTGTGCGCCATTGGCGATCACCCCATACAACTTCGCCCGCTCCCTGCCATTTCCGCCACGCATTGATCCAATCCGCGACCGCGCCCGGCTGTCGCTGCGCCTCTTCCTCGGTTGGACATTCGAGCCGGAAAACAATTGGCCATTGGGCCAGTGTCTGGTTCCCGTCGCTGAGCCAGATTCGGCGCTGGTTCCGGTAGCGCGTGAGCATCAATTGCCGGACGGTATCAGGAAATCGCAACGGCCGCTCCGCCGCGCGTATGTTCCGGTAGCTCGAGCCGCTGCCGGGTTTCGTCGTATTCGATGAGTAATATGGCCGAGCGCCGCCGTTCACTGATCTCCACAAAGCACGCGCCTCCGATGAATGGCTCCAGCGTCATCACGGACTTGAGCGGCGTTGCTACAATCATCTGGAATCCGAAGTTGACGAAGATGTTCATGGCCAGTGCGGTGAACTCGTTGTCGGCCTTGTCGAAAGCCTCATCGAGAACCACCGGCGCGTAGATGGGCATCCCCTGCTCATTGCTGCCGAGCTGATATCTCAGGGCTGCCGCCAGACAGGTGGTGGCCAGCTTTTGACGTTGGCCGCCGGACTTGCCGGCGCCGCTTCGATACACCTCAACCAGTGCTCCGTTTTCATCCAGCTCCTGTCCGATGAACTCGACGTGCTGCCTCACATCGAGCACGGACTCCCGCCAGCGTCGTTGCTCAGGGTCCTGGCTGGCGAGGCGCTCGACGAGTCTGCGCAACACTATGAAACGAGCCTCCGCACCTTCCTCGTCGTCCGCCCATGCGTTACTCAGAGCTCGTTGAATCTCCTGCCGCAACTCGCGCACTTCCGGGAGCTGGCGATCGCTCACATCAATGTGCAGGTGTGTGCCGGGATTGAACGGTGCATGTCGGAGACTTTCGTTCACTTGTCCCATGCGCTCGAGAATCGCTTTGCGTGCCTGGCTCAGATGCGTTGATAGTGCCGCAAGATTCTGGTGACTTTGGTTGCGCAGCAGCTCGAAGAATCGCTGCTCGTGGGCGGGCAGTCCGTCTGTTTCCAGTCGCAGCAGTCGCGCGAGATAGTCCGGTGCGCTGGCAATTGTGGTGTCGGTATCCGCCGCGTCCATCAGCCAGCGCCGCTTGAACTCGATGAAGCAGTTCTCAACAGCCTTCTCCAGCAAGTGGATCTGCTCGCTGAGAGCCTTGATCTCTTCGCCAATCCCACGCTCCACGCGCCTGGCAAGCTCGTCCAGGTTGTCCAGTGTGAGCTGCACGCCTACGGCCGCGAACCGTTCGTCCAGCCCACCGGACTGATGCGGGGTCAGGGGGATGATGCGGGCGTCCTCCTGTAGCGAGCGAAGCTTCGCCTCGTGTGTCTCGATCTCCTTCTCCACGGCGCTGTGAGCGCCTTTGGTTTCCCGCAGGTCCTCTTCGGCGGCCGACAGTTTCCGCTTGCAATCCTCGATCCGGCCGCTCATCTCGCGCAGCGCAGAGTTCCCCTCCCGGGCGTCGCGCAGTTGCACTTCCAGTGTAGTGATCCGATCGAGGACGGGTCCGATGTCGATTTCATGCCACTGCATGTTGGCCAGAGTCTGGCACTGTATTGCCCGGGCGGCACGTTCCTGATCCTGTTTGAACAGACGCGCGATCTCGCCATCGAGACGATTGATTTTATCGCCCAGCTCACTCACCTGGTCCTCGAACAACGCAAGCTTGCCGCGGTTGTCGAAGCCCAACACCCAGGAACGTCGATCGTTGACGTCTCTACGATCATCCTTTTCGTGACGCGTGCGACTATGCCGCACCTGCCCTTGCCGTGTAAGCGCCCGATCGGTGCTCCTGAAGGCCTGCATCGAATCCACGCAAGCGTAGTTGAACCGCTGTGCAAGCTCGGTACGCAGCCAACCGGTGTATTCGCTCTCCTTGAGATCCAGCTTGTTGATGAGAGAATTGGGTCCGATATGACGCACCTGTGCGCTCTCTGTGCCTCCACAGCGGTAGTAGACGAGGCGTTGGCCGAGATTCGCGGTGTTTACATGACCTGACAGCGCCGCATAGTGATCGTCATCAACGAGCAATGACAGAGCGAAACCACGCAACACGCGCTCGATGGCACCGCGCCATTCGGAATCGCGGGCACGGACTTCGATCAGCTCGCCCGCGAACGGTAAAGCAGACTCCGGCAGCCCGAGCGTGCTCGCGATGGTGCGTCGCACGTCGAGCATGTCCGCTGAGATGTTGGACGGCTGCCTCCGTAATGCAGCGACTTCAGCCTGCGCCTGCGCCAGACTGCCGCGTGCTTGCGTGCGCTCACGATCCAACGCGAACCGGCGCTCCTGGGTGCCCTCGCTGTCCTGCTGCCAGTCTTCAATCTCCTGGCGCGCGCGGCCGGCGAGCTCGGCGAAGCCACCCGGGGTATCCGCAAGCGCCCAATGGAGTTTGTTGCAGGCCTGTCGTGCAATTTCCAACTTGCGTAAGCACTCGTCGCGCCTGCTCTCGAGGCCCTTCTTCTCGGCTTCCCACCGCTCGATCAGATCGCCTCCCATCGCCCGGTGTTGCTGTTCCAGATCGCGCAAGGCCGAAGCATGATTGTCCACGATCTCCTGGCGCTGCAGGATCTCGCCGGCAAATCCCTGTCGATTGATTTTCAGCGTCTGTATGCGTTCCCCGAGCATCGACCTGCGGCGCGTTTCCCTGAATGCATCGATTCCGAGTCGTAGCTCCTCCAGATTGTTCCTGCGCTGTCGCAGACTCTGCGCGCTGTTGTAGTCGGTACGCGCCGGCACGAGCATTTGAACCTGCTCGCGTGCGGTGACAACCGCCTGATGCGCCGCATTCAATTCTGAGAACTCGTTGACCAGCCGGTCCGCCACATCGAATGTGTCCGGTTTGTCGAGCATGAAATCGCGCAACAGCGTGTTCAGATCGCCCAGGTTCTTCGCCGACTGCGTTTTGTGCAGCAGCCTCAGGGCCATCTCGCTTTCGATTCCCAGCAGTCTGCAGAAACGCTCGGCGTAGGGGCGAAACTCGTCCCGTGCAAATACATCCTCCAGCGACTGTTTGAGCTTGCGGATGTCCAGTTCGAAATCTTTCAGCTCGCGCAGATCAAACGCCCGTTCAAAAATCAGGTAATGGTGTTTGACGTCAGTCGTTGCGGTGGAGTTGCCACGTACCCACAACAGGTGAACGAGCACGACACACTGATTGAGCGCGTTCTCATACGACAGGGCGAGTGCCGACCATGTAGTCCCTGGGCGCAGATACTGAGTGGCGATCTCTCCTGAGTCGGTGTCCTTCTGATCCGCCCACGCCCCGCGAACGTAGCTCATGAAGCCGCGATCACGGCCACTGCGTTCCGTCTCCCGGGCAGCGGCATTGAAGTCGATCCAACGTGGAGGCACGAGCAATGCGGAAAAAGCGTCGAGGAGGGTGGACTTGCCGGAACCGGAGGGACCTACAAACAGAAAGCCGCGCGGTGAAATCGGTATCTCGTGTAATCCCGAGAACGTGCCCCAGTTGAAGACTTGCAGCCTGCGCATGCGGAACTGCTCCTGGGCAAACATCGGAAGCAGCGGCTCAGCAGGCAGGCCGCTCACTCGGCGTCCTCGTCACGTTCGGCATCCGGCGTGGGCTGCGGCTGCGTTCCGGCTGCCATGTCGCCGTATACGCGGGTCAATGCCTGAATCTCTTCCACTGAGAACAGCAATTTGAGTGTGGGTGAGATCTCGAATCTGTCCTCCGCCCCGCGAAGCTTTTGCAGGATGCTGTGTTTCTTGATCTTCTCGATGGATGCCTGCACACGCTTGACGAACCCGGCGCGGTCTGTATTCGCGGCTCGCTCGTATGTGGTGAGGTATTCAACGATTTCATCTGTTGCTACGACCGCACGCTCCGCATGTACGTCCGCTTGCGACAGGCGCTGACGCAGAAATAACAGCAACACGGAATCAATGAGGGTCAGTGGGGCGCGTCGCAGAAGGACCGGCACTTCCAGTTCACCCACATCCGCCTGCCGCGTGAATGCGACCTGCGTGTCCCGGTCGAGCACGAGATCCAGAAACAACTCCGCGAGACGGCTGCGCAGGAGTGCCTCATCGCGCAGTAATACAGGCCACAGGTGCGAATGGCGGCGTGCCTCCAGGGAAGGTCCAGCCAGAAGCTGCACAAATACTCTGCGAGTGTCGAGCGCAAGGTCGCCGGCATCGCCGACATACAGCGCGACCCCGTCATTTTTCGCAGCATCGGCCGAGGACTCAGGCGAGCTCATCGTATTTTTCTTTCAGGAAGTAGATCGCAGGAATCCGAGCGCTGCGCTTTCGCTCATCCTGACCATTCCATGACACGGTCTCATGACGCTGCGCCACGCGTGTTCCATACTTGCTTCCCAGCGCGATGTACCCCACCACACTGCCCAGTCCCTGCGTGGCGGGAAATCGGCTGAGCACATCGCCGATCGATGCCTGTGAACGAAGCTCCAACAGTGTGCGGATGTTTTTCCGCAGCGTCCCGAAGTCGATTTCCGACTGTGCGATGAGCCCGCTCACGGTGTCGAGATCCAGCGCGGCCGCATCTCCTTCAGTCATCCCGCGCTCGAGCGTGTGTAGCGCCGGGTCGAACAACTTCCACTGCGCCACCGACCGCACGCGACTGCTGCTCAGTTGGAGCGCATAGCCCAGCGTCTCGGTGGCCTTCACATCCTCCTTCAGCTCGAGTGCCAGCCTCTGCGCTTCACGCAGAGCCTGGTTGAGTCGCCGCTGCTCCAGGTATTCCCGGCTCTGCACGAAGTGTTTGAGACTGCGCGCAAAGCTCTGGAGGACCTCATGGACGGTACCTCCCTTCTCCAGGAGCGCGCGGGTCAATCGCAGCAGGAAGCGCCGCTCGCGAGGATCGAGACGTCGTGCAAAGTCTCGTGTGAGAACCTGATCGAGTGCCTGCTCCAGCGTCGCACTCTGCTCGGGGTCTGTGAGCAGGCGCCAGAACGCGGCAAAAGTCCGGCCGGCCTCGCTTTCGCCGATGACATCCACGCCCGCAAACAGAGCCGTCAACACTTCACCGCGATTGCCCTCGCTATCCATGATGCGTTCGCGCAGCTCGCGGTTGAGATGCTCGAACTGATCACGGACGCGGCGGAAGTCTTCGACCAGATCGTCCGCCAGCACGATAATCTCTCGAATACGCTCGAGTGCTTGAAGATCAGTGAGCGGCTTCGCCCGCCCTTGTCGGACGGCTTCGATCTCCCGATCGATCCGATCACGTTCCGCAACCAGTTTGGCCACGCGGGTCTCAGGGTCAATGTCGGTCTCGTCAGCGAGCCGTGTAAGTTGTTGAATGACTGCAGCCAGGCGGCTCTCTGTGGCGGCGGCGCGTGGCTCGACGAGACTCGCAATAAAGCGGATTGCGATTGCAGCGGCCGAGGACAACTCATATTGCTCCTCGATCGCACCGGTCGGAAACCGCCGCTCGATGTAGCCCGCAGAGAGCCACTGCGCAACGTAGGCCTGGGCGGTCTGCGGCAGGTCTGCACCCTGGGCTCGCAGGTCTTCGAGGTCGCGGGCAATCCTCTCGTGGAATATGGACGCGGGCAAGCTGCGGCCACCCTCCAACAAGTGGGTCTGCAGCAGGGCGACGATGTACGGGCCATTATCGGCCGCCAGCAGGCTCCAGACCGGCTGTGTCCGGAGTCGCTGCAGACCTGCAACGGCTTTGTCTGCCTTCATGACCCTTCGGTGTCCAAAGAATCTCCTGAAGCCGGGCCCAGTCAATGGATTGTATCGCCGCCCGCGGCCGGTCGCGACGCGCAAATCTGCGCTTTTCGTCCGGGTTTCTTCGCTTACCGCTGCATCCATACGGGCGGTTCGAAGCATCTCTACCGGTATTCTGTGTAATCGTAAGGAGCTTCTCATGGGACCCTGGTTGGTGGGCGTTGCCTTTTGGGTGTTTTTGGCGGCTGCTGCGGTGGCAGGAATCGTTGCGGACTACAAGAAGCGCAAACTGGACATCGAGCCCTTGAGGGCCGCCATCGAACGCGGCCAACAGCTCGATCCTGTCCTGATTGAGAAGCTCATGGCCCGCGAGCCGCGTGGCCAACCCTTGAATCCGCTGGACTTGCGCGTCGGTGGGATCATCACGATTTCCGCAGCAGTCGGAGTCGGTTTGGTGGGACTGTTCAGTCGTTGGCTGGGGCTCGCCATGTTGGTAGGAAGCGTGCCACTGAGCGGGATTGCGGCAGCCATCGGCCTGCTCGCCTTTTGTGTCGGCATCGGCCTGTTGGTCGCGGCCGCGCGTATCCCGCGCGACCGGTCCGGCTGATGCCGCCGACGAACCGGTATGCGAATGTTGCGGAAGCCGCCGTTATTACACTGGCTGCCAACGGGGATGACGCGGCATTCAGCGAACTCGTGCGCCGCCGGCAATCGCTGCTCCGACAGCTCCTGCGGCGCCTCTGTCGGGACCCGGCTCTCGCTGATGATCTCGCTCAGCAGTCGTTCCTGTCGGCTTGGCGTGCGCTTCCGAAGCTCACTTCTCCAGCCGCCTTTTGGCCATGGCTCCGTCGGATGGCCATTAACAAATGGCTGCAGCACTTACGCTCCCTGCGGCAATCACTGGCAGATCCTGAAGAGGATTTGGAGAGCCTGCCTGCCCCGACCTCTTCTGTCGATGAGCGTGTGGATCTCGATGCAGCCCTCGCTCAGCTCGCTCCGGCATCGCGCCTATGTACAGTGCTCGCATATGGTGAAGGAATGAGTCACGCCGAAATAGTCGAAGTCACCGGCCTGCCGCTGGGCACCGTGAAGTCGCATATCACACGAGGGGTGGCCCGCCTGCGCAAGCAACTGCGTGATTACGGTCCGACCGGAGATCCGCATGACTGATGATGTCGATCGCAACCTGATGAGGACGTTTGCGGCGGCGGCGACACCTCTCCCGGCCGATGATTTCACTGGCCGGCTCATGCTCCGGGTGACGTGGCGACGGCGCAGCCAGGTGGTCGCGAGAGTCGTGGCGGTGGTGGTGTTGCTTTTTCTCGTGGGAGCCTTCGCGACTCACTGCTTCGTCACGGTTTCTCTCCTCGCCGCCGAGCGATTCGGTGAGCTGCTGATATCTCCCTCGGGCTGGATGTTGTCCCTGTTGGTGGCAGTCGTTGTTTTGCGCCGTTGGCGTCCTGGTTGAGCCCGGCCGCCCTCGGGCCCGTAATGCAAGCGCGTCGGCGTCCATTGCCGCAAAAGCATGCCGGGCCCGAGAAGGGTCTGAGGTCTGTCTTCTTCGCTGGCCACTGTTGGGAACACAAACTCGTTCCCGGCAGCAAAGTCAAAGCCTGCGGCGTGCTGAAGTTGCCTCCACGCCGTCGCATTGCCGCTGTTCCCGGAAGTTACACGAGAAGCGAAGTTGTTTGATGTCTACCAACAAGTCACGAGTGTGTTGACTTTGCGTTGCTGCTGTATCTAGACTCAGCGCGTCGTCATGGTAGCGCTCACATAGAACCCCAATGGATTGAGCGCTATCCCTCGAGCTTGGATCACTGTGCGCACATCGCCACTTCGAACAGGAGGTTTGTCATGAATTTCCGCTTGATGGCCGCTGCAGCGGCCAGCTTTTTAGCACTAGCCGGTCCCGCGATTGCTGTTGAAGGTTCAACCGGCGCATCCACCTTGCGTGCACTGGGGGCGCAGGTCCGATTGCGCATCGGCACGGCGGCCGTCCCGTCCGACTTCAGCGACCCAACTTTGTCGCAGATCACGGCCGAACAGTTCTCAGTCCTCACCCCCGGGAACGAGATGAAATGGCAGGTTGTCGAGCCGCAGCAGGGCAACTTCAACTGGACCGGCGCCGACAACCTCGTCAACTTTGCCGAGCAGCACGGTCAGCGTGTGCGAGGTCATACGCTGGTCTGGCACAACCAGCTGCCGAACTGGCTCACGCAGGGTGTCACCAACGGCACGATCAACGACGCTCAGCTGCGCGATCTGTTGCACCAACACATTACCACCGAAGTGCGGCGCTATCGCGGCAGAATCTGGCAGTGGGATGTCGTCAACGAGATGCTCGCCGATTCGAACCCGTCGCAGGTCAAACCGACCGACTTCTGGATAGCCCACCTCGGCACGGGCATCCTCGCCGACGTGTTCCGCTGGGCGCATGCCGCCGACCCCGACGCGATACTCTGCTACAACGACTACAACATCGCCGGTGAAGACGGCAGTAACGCCAAGTTCAATGCTGCCCTCGCGTTGGTCAAGAGCCTGCTGGCTCAGAAAGTGCCGATCGATTGCGTGGGAGACCAGGGGCACCTCGATCTGCAGTTCGGGTTCAATCCGATCCTCATGACCCAGGATCTGCAGGCCTATGCCAACCTCGGCCTGAAGGTCGCGATCACGGAGGCAGATGTCCGCACGTTCGTCGAGACGACGGACAACAACCAGACTCCGATCGTCTCACCTTCGGACCCGACCCCCAGTCACACGGCAAATCCAGCAGCGGCGGATTGGTATAACGGGATGTTGCAATCGTGCCTGGCTGTGAAGGCGTGCATCTCGTTCACTGTATGGGGCTTCGCCGACGCGGAGTCGTGGGTGCCAGGCGCCTTCGCGGGTGAGGGTGACGCCGATATCTACGATGTGAACCTCAATCCGAAACCGCAGTACACAGCTTTGCAGCAGACCCTGTCACTGGCCCCAGGAGCTCCGAAGCGCGGCTCACCGCATGATGACGGCGACCACGATCATGACCACGATCACGACTGAGGGCGCGCCAGTGGCCCGTTTCAGCTGATAGCGATGACAACCGTGCCGCCGCCTACGTCGGGCGGCGGCACGACTCGAGTTTGCCAGCTCGCAAGGTCGAGCACTGCCGCCAGACCCGCGCGAGCGGGTATGTCACGCGATCCCGAAGCCCCCGAACTCAAAGTGAGTTCCGCGGGCCATAAACTTTCATCGAAGCAACGGCGACTCCGTCTACCGGGTCTGCATTACCATGTGAAATAACGCTGGGCGAATCGCGCGTGCTCAATCACCGTGTAACGCGCAGTCGTGTTCGGACGCTGTGCGTAGGAGTGCTTTGTCGCGCTGTTACCTCACGCTTCCGAGGACGGTGCTATCGATAGAAACCCCACAAAAAACATCAATTTAGACGTTGACTGAACATTACTGCGGGCGTACAAGGTCGGCAAACACAGGCTGAAGTCAGCTCGCTGCGCATATTGAAAGTCCGATGGATGTTTGAATGAAAAGCCTTGCCTCGTACAACCATCCCGGCAGGGATTCGCGCGCGAATAGAGATTCTGGAGGCGGTGGAGGCGATGTGGAAGACATTCTGAGGCGATTGGGTGCCGTTGAAACGAACGTTTCCGAGTTGAAATCGCAACTGAGCGGTATATTGGCAATCCTTCCTCACCTGGCGACGAAGGCAGATGTCGCGGATGTCGGGACCGACGTGGCGAATGTCAGGACGGACGTGGCGCAGCTGAAGGGCGAGATGTGGGCGGCCATTTCGGGCCTGGAGACACGGATCATCAAATGGATCGTCGCGACGTTGTTAACTTCCACCGGGCTGGCGTTCACCATTGCGAAGTTCGTTCATTGAAGCAGATTTCAGAGCCCCGCCCATCCGCCGTAGTCACGTGACGTTCACAATAGAAGCGACCACTCCCAGGGCGCCATAGAGCCCGCTGCGCATGATCCTGGTTGCCCGCTGCATGGCATGTATGCCCGTACATGCAGTCAACGCCGCACCAACCGCTGCGTTGCACAGAGTGACCGCAGACATTGGAGAGGATCATGCGACTCGCAACTGCACTTGTGGTGACTGGCCTGATCGGTGCTTCCGCTGCCTTGTACACCCCCAAGGCGGACGCAGGAGTCTACATCGGCATTGGAATACCAGCTCCGGTGGTCGTCGCTCCTCGCATCGTTGCCCCAGTCCCCGTAGCTCCCGCCTACTACTATGGGCCGCGCGTGGTCGTCGGATATCCACGAGTTGGTTATTACCGCCCATATGGTTGGGGATACGTGGGTGGATGGCGATATGGGTATCGCGGGTACGCTCACCCGGGTTGGGAGTACGGTGGCAGGTATCACTATCATCGCTAACGAGGCGTTTTGGGTCGGCGGCCATGTGCCGCCGGCCGCCTAAGATCCGCGCCGTGTTGTACCGGGTCCTGGTTTGATCGCTGGGTGCCTGGTACGGCAGGCAGGGGCCCAGGGTCAATTGCGCTCGAAAGTCAGCGCAGCAAACATCTTGCCCGCGCGTGACTGAGCGAATTCCTTGTTTCGCAGGACGAGGTTCGCTTCGAGAGCGACCGTTGTCAGCTCATCCGGTGAGACCAGCCGCATCGATGGCGTCAGGCGTTGGAGACTGGTGAATCTCGTAGTGCTGACCGACGGCATGCTGTTGGAAGGCAGCTGCAGAACAGCATGAAATGTTCCGCCCCGCACCACCATGGACGCGATCTTCGGAATGACGCAAGGGACATCAACATATTCGAGTACCAGGCCGGCATGAACGAGATCGACGGGGCTTGCAGGGACTGCCTCCGTCTGGACATCCAGGGTCAGAGCTCGAAGACCTGGGAGTCGGGATTGATACCTTTTGAATGTCTCCGCGGTATAAGCGGGATTGATGTCAATTGCGAAAATCCGCTCAGTCACCACCGGATCTATCTGATCGAACCCGTTCCCACCCGCGCACCCGAGAACGACCAGAGAGCGTGGTTGATGTCGGGTCAGAGTTGCACCGAAGAGCTCTGATAACAACGCGCTCTGATCAACTTCCGGGGACCCCATGTGTCCTTCATAGTCGGCAAGGTCAATGGTCAGCCATGGATTCGCAGGCACCAGCGATCTCTCATTGAGGCTCAGCTGCAGAATATACCGGCTGCTCCACGGGAAGAGTATCTTCGACGAGAAATGCCCGAACGTGCTCCCCGAAGCGGCCAGGCATCGTCGAGATGACACCGCATCACGAAGTGGTCACTTCAAAACGGCGAATGTGGCTCTCGATCCTATCCGACAAACTACACACTCTGCTTTCGTATGATGAAGCTGTTTCAGTCTGTCGTCTGTGTCATCGCTCTGCTCGGAACAGCGTGGAACGCACGAGGCGCAGATGCGCCGAAGTTGAATCCTCCGCCCAGTGGTCTGAACGGCGTGCACGCCTTCGATTTTGAAGTCGGCAGCTGGAGCGTTCACCATCGCGTCAAGCGCGCGACGGGAGACTGGTTTGAATTTGAAGGGACGTGCACCACTCGGCTGCTCATGTCCGGCGCCGGCAACGTCGAAGAACATGTATTCAACAAGCCGGAAGGTACAACGACCGGCGTGGGACTGCGCGCTTACGACCCCAAGACAACCCAATGGGCAATCTGGTGGATCGACGGCCGGGATCCGCATGGCGCTCTCGATCCGCCCGTGAAGGGCCGGTTCGAGGATGGCATCGGCACGTTTATTTCAGAAGGCATTTTGAACGGCAAACCTGTTCGAACCCGATATACATGGTCAAAGATCACCGGGACATCAGCGCACTGGGAACAGGCTTATTCCTCGGACGCGGGCAAGACTTGGCAAACCAATTGGTACATGGACTTCACGCGGATCCCGTAACAGCGTTCTGGACTCTTCCGCGAGTTACGATAGGGGCGCGAGAGTGTTTCCCTCGCGCCCCCCCACAGACTTACTTCTTATCGAAAACCAGCGTGTCGTTTCCGCTCGCGCCGGACGGCTGCCTCCCTGTGTTATGTACCGTAAGCATCTTCCCGTCCGCTGAGACGGTGCGGTGCACACGGCCGACTTCCTTGCCTCCGGACTTGAGCGAGAAATCCCAGGTGTTGGCATTCACTTTCGTGGCATGAATGCTGTCGATTCCGTTCTGACCGGTGACCGTCTCCTCTTTGCCATCGCGGTACTGCACCTTGAGTGGGATTTCCTTCCCGTCAGAAGCAGTCATCTTTTGCTCGAGCGTGTAGACGCCGTCTGACTCGGTGTAAACACGTGTCGCGGCCTTCGGTGCCGGGCCCGACGTGAACTTGGATTTCTCAACATTCAGCGTCCAGCTCCCAACGATCGGATCCGCTGCGAATGCTGAGCTGGCAGCGAATGCCAGGCCGAGAAGCAGGAGCGCAAGAGGTTTTCTCATGATCGATTCCTCCCCTGATCTGCGTTGTAGATAGTTTGTGCACTGCACGAAGGACGCCCGCGCAGGGGATGCAATAATGCGCCTCGATTGGCCGGAGGACTACTGTTAGGAGTGCCTGAGTCCAGGCGCGCCGACAGTTGGTTCAGACATCGCTTGTTGGAGACCCGCCAATGTCCGGGTCAGTTGATGGCGTTCTCGAGCGTTTTGGCGACCTTGCCTGCGATCTCATCCTGGATCTTCAGCTCGTTGTCCAACGGTCGATCGTAGGTCTCGGACCAGATGACGTAGCCATCGTCGGCGCGAATCAGACGTGCCGCGACGCGCAGCGTGTCATCCGATTTGCGGATGCTGCCGTCGAGTACGTAGGCCACCCCTAGAGACTTCGCGATGTCGGCGACTTTGAGTTGCTTGCCTTTGAAGTAGAACGACGACGTCGGGCCAGGCACGCGCAGACCGGGAATCTTGCTGAGCCGGTCAATGAGCTCCTCGGTCATGCCGTCGGCGAAATACTCCTTTTTCATGTCCTCGGTCGTGAGATCGAGGAATGGCAGCACGGCGACGGATTTGGGGGGAGCGGAGCCCTGCGTCGCCGGCGCGATGAGCGGTGCAGCGGGAGCCGCAGCCGATGTGGCCGGCGCAGTGGGGACGTGGGCGCCACGGCGGAACAGGAAGGTGAGAGCGAACGCGAGGCACAGGACGCCCGCGGCGATGAGGATGGCGCGGCGCGTAGGGGCCGCTGCGCTCAGGGGCGTCGCGCGAACGTGGCTGGTCACGGTATTGGGATGCGCGGAGTGCACCGCCAACGCGCCCGCTGGTGTTGACGCGCTGACCGACTGTGACGCGGCCGAGTGCGCCGACGCCGACGGCGATGCGGCAGCCACAGGCCCGAGATCCTCTACGCGCGTGGCACTGGGCGCCCCCACATCGTCCCGCACGAGTGAGTCTAGAGGCGCGCCGGGCTCGTCCACCCACAGCCCCACGCTGGCGACCATCCGATATCCCAACCGCGGCACGTTCGCGATGTAGGTGGGCCGCTTCGGGTCGTCCCCCAGGACTCGGCGTAGCGAGGCGACGGCCTGATAAACAGAGTCGGGAGTCACGATAACCCCCGACCAGACCTCGTTGAGCAGATCCTCGATGCTCACCACCTCGCCCGCACGCTGGGCGAGACACAGAAGCAACCGCATCGTCCGCGCCTCGACGCGGACCGTTTCCTCGCCACGCGAGATTTGACCAATGGCAGGGTCAACCCGCCAGGCACCGATTCGAAGCGGCACTGCGGTCAAACGATCCAAGCGGAGCACCCGGGTTTCATGCGTTTGTAGCGGACATTCAGAAGTTTTCAGTCTGTTTCAGCAGCAGCTCAGGACTCTTCGTGCCTCGGATGGGCATGGTACCGGCGCCCGACAACCCGGGCTCACGGAGTCGCACATGATTCGTCTCACCGCCGTCCTGGGCCGCCCGGCCCTCCTCGCCACCCTGGTGCTCACCGCAGCACCGCTCCAGGCGACTACTTACACGCTCGAACCCGACTATACCCAGGGCGTATTCCGCTGGAACCACCTCGGATTCTCGAGTCCGGCAGCGCAGTTTGCACAGGGGCAGGGAACGCTGGAATTCGACGCGGCCGATCCCACGCACTCGTCCGTAACGGTCACCATTCCCTTGAGCACGCTCTACACCGGCGTACCCGGGCTGGACGAGCATTTCCGTTCCAGTGATTTCTTCGATACCGCCCGGTTCCCAACCGCCCGCTTCAAGAGTATCCAGGTCGAGCAGGGGGCGATGAAGAATCAACTCAGGGTCAAAGGTGAACTGACTCTACATGGCACGACCAGGCCGGTGACCCTCGATGTCACCATCGTCCGCATGGGTACGAATCCCAGGACGAGTCTGCCGACCGTCGGGTTTGATGGGATGACGACCCTGAAGCGATCTGACTTCGGGTTGGGCAAATACGTACCGCAGGTCAGTGATGAGATCGAGCTGCGCGTGATCAGTCAGGCGGTGGAGGCGAAGGCGTATGCCGCGTATCTGAAAAAGCAGGAGGCCGAGGAAGCGGCGGAGGCCGCAGCAAAGGGCGCGGCGCAGAAGTAGCCCTGGATTCCGCACCGATATCGGGCTGAGGGGCGACCCGCGTCACCCCATCAGCCGGGCCGCTTCGCGGCCTTCGACGGTGCCTACGGCGATTCGTATTCCGCCTTCGGGGGAGGGTGCCGCAAGTTGGGCGCTTCTGCCGTGGTACTTACGCCGAGGCGGCAGTCTCGCAAAATTGCACGCGCTCCGCGGTGACATCGAGGTCAGTGTTGATTGCTGACAGCTCCACCTCGCTCTCGGCGTGCAAGGCGCTGACCCCGCAAGCGAGATTACGGCCACGCAGCTTCGCCTGATACAACGCCTTGTCGGCCAGGCTGATGGCGCGGCCGAGTGAAACATTGAGCAATGTCCCCGGCAGCGGAAAGCTTGCGTATCCAATGGATACCGTGCTGTAAATCGTTTGCCTCTGCCAGTTGATCGGTTCCCGAGCCACGGCGCACAACAATCTGCGCGCGGTGTCCTCGAGCTGAGTCTCCGACATCGGCGGAAGGACCACCAGGAACTCTTCGCCTCCCCAGCGCACCAACGTATCGGCGGCGCGTAAGGCCCCAGCCAGTCGTTTGCCGATGCACGCGAGAACGTGATCACCTGCCAGGTGACCGTGCTGATCATTGATGCGCTTGAAGTGATCGATGTCAATGATCAGAACGCTGCCTTCGAACTGGCCGGTACCCCGTTCAGCGAGAATGTGTTCGTTGAAGAAGCGGCGATTGGGCAAGCCAGTGAGTGGATCGTGCTCGCTGTTGTAACGCAGACGTTTGTTGGCTTTGCGAGCGCCTCGGAACGCCCACCCCAGGGTCACACAGAGCGATATGGCCAGCAGTGCGACGGTCAATACCAACTGTTGACGCAAGCGGTCCGAGTTGAGGGCCGCACTCTGGATCGCGTTGTCCCGCGTAAGGAGATCGATCTGGCGAGCCCTGCGCTCGGCATCGAATTTCGAGGACAACTCCGCCAGCGACTGCTGCCGGACCGTTGTCATCAGCTGATCCCGCATTTGAATGTCGCGCCGCAAGACATCTACGGCGCGCCAGTCGTGAGCCGCCACGAGTGCGTCCGCGTACTCCCGCAGTGAATCTTCGGCATCTACGATATTCGAGCCATCGAGCTCGGACTGGATTTCCTTCTCGACCAGTCTCGTGCCCTGTCCCACGTGACCGAGACCGATCTGCGCGATCGCGATGTTGAATCGGACCGTCTGCTCGAAGCCGTTATGGCGGATCCGGGGTGCCAGCGCGAGCGCCTGTTGGGAGTACCTGAGAGACGTGGCGAAATCCTTCATCTTCAGGTAGGAGTCGCCAAGATTGATATACGTGATCGCCAGCAACTGCGCACTGCCGATTCTCTTTGCGTGGGTGAGTGCTTCCAGCATTGCACGCAGCGCCGCGGATGGATCCCCGCGCCGGCCGAGGATATCGCTTTCGTGCTGCAGGATCGGCACGAGGGACGCCTCATCATTGATTTGCTGCGCGAGCTGCTTGGCCAGTGTGAGTTGTGCAGTCGCCCGGTCGAAGTTGCCGATGCGCAAAAGAAACTGGCTGGAGGTCAGCAGCGTGTGAATCGCGTAGGGCACGTTCTTAATCGCATACGCAAGGTCCAAGGCGCGCTCGAATGACGACATGGCCTGTTCATGTTGGCCGAGGAAGCGCAACACACAGCCACGCAGGTACTCAAATCGATAGTGATCGACATCCGAGTGCAGACTGCGGGGATCAATCGCTTCCAGTTCCGCCTTGGCAACACCGTAGCGGTCGCTTTGCCGGAGAAAATAGGCCCGCACTATGTGGCGTGAGAAATCCGCGCCCAAAGAGCCCTCGCGCGCCAGTTGCTGCAGGCGTTCGAGCGTCTCCTGGGCTTTCGCATCCTGTTTGCTATCCACGTACGCAAAGCCCCGAAGGGTCAGGACCTCCATCTCCGCTTCCTCACCGTGGATCTGCGGCTGTATTCGGTCGAGTGCCGCGAGCGAAGCCTCTGGATCAAACCAGCCCAGCTGCTCGGCGCGCTGCATCTCAGAAGCGATGGAGGGGGTGTCGGCCTGTACGGTTGCGATGCCCAAAAAGAACAGGCAGGCCAACCAGGCGTTGGCAAGCCTTTTCATGGATTAGCTGGAGGGTCGGGAGAGGCGGAAGGGGACATGGCCCTTTATGGGCTAATCGGCCGACCGGTACAGTGATGGTCATCGCTGTTCGGTAGTGCCACGCAATTGCCACCGGTGCACCGTGATGTGGCCGATGTTTCGGAGGCTGTCACGGGGTGTGACCTTGCTCACATTGCGCGCCGGCTACTACAGAGCCTGATCGTACAAAACTGCGGTTCTGTCGCATCGGTGAGCGGGGGCTGCGCCCATACGGCGACGTCCTACCTAACGTTGTCAGCTGACCTGGCGGGGCTGAACCCCGACTCACAGTCTCCCTCCAGCCGTGCCGCTTCGCGGCCTGCAAGGTGCCTGCGGCGACTCATCATTCCGCCTTCGGCGGGGAGGGTGCCACGAGTTGGGCGCGTCCTAG
>Ga0068858_100001053_pt1 | contig 28490 bp, 23 predicted proteins | sample KBSSwiS12_FD_66589 | JGI IMG/M metagenome (GOLD analysis project Ga0068858, IMG submission 66589) | Switchgrass rhizosphere microbial communities from Kellogg Biological Station, Michigan, USA - KBS Switchgrass S1-2 | ecosystem: Host-associated > Plants > Roots > Rhizosphere > Soil ... | reverse complement strand
CACATCGATCGAAAGGTGCTCGACAAGAAGCTAGAAGGCATTCTGGAAATTTACGAGAAGTTTGTCGGGGACGATCCCCGCGAGACGCCGATGAAGATTTTCCCCGGCATGCACTACACCATGGGTGGCCTGTGGGTGGACTTCGATCAATGTACCAACATCCCCGGGATTTTTGCCGCGGGTGAGTGTGAGTATCAGTATCACGGGGCCAACCGGCTGGGGGCAAATTCACTGGTGTCGTGCATCTATGGTGGGTTCGTGGCCGGACCCAATGCCGTCAATTACGCCAAGAGCTTAACGGCTGCTCCTTCGAATGGACATTTTGAGGCGGAGCAGAAGCGGCAGGAAGACATCAACACCGGTCTGATGCAGTCGGATGGGACAGAGAATCCGTTCAAGCTGTGGCGTGAGTTGGGCGACCTGATGACTAAGGATTGCACCGTCATCCGCTACAACAAGAATCTGAAGCAGACCGACGTTAAGATTGTGGAGCTGCTGGAACGCTTCCGTCATGTGAATTTGAGCGACAAGACGCAGTGGGCGAACACCAGCGTGGCGTTTACGCGCCAGCTCTACAACATGCTGCAACTGGCGCGCGTAGTGGCTCAGGGTGCGGCGATGCGCGATGAGTCGCGTGGAGCGCACTACAAGCCGGATTTCCCGGATCGCGATGACAAGAATTGGCTGAAAACGACCAAGGCGACGTTTGCGCCGGATGCGGATGAGCCGAAGTTTGAGTTTGAGCCGGTGGATACATCGCTAATTCCGCCGCGGCCGCGGAAATATGATGCGGTGAAGTAGGGATTTCAAACCAAATCATGAATGGTAGAGAACCTAGAGTTTGGCTAAATGTCCTTTGAATTATCGTGTTTCTGGGTATTTTTTATTGACTGAAGATTGAAACGGATTTCTGGTCAGAAAATCGTTGAGTTGCAGATTAACAGGACATCATCGATCGTAAATCATGGCTGACAAAAAAGTCTTACTTAAAATCAAACGCCAGGAAAATCCCAAGAGCTCGCCTCGCTGGGAAGAATTTGAACTCAACTGGCACTCCGGCATGAACGTGATCTCCTCGTTGATGGAGATCGCCGCCAACCCTGTCACGCGCGACGGTAAGCAAACCACGCCGATCACCTACGACTCCAATTGCCTGGAAGAGGTCTGCGGGTCATGTGCGATGCGGATCAATGGCAAGGCGCGCATGGCTTGCTCGGCGCTGGTGGATAAACTGGAGCAGCCAATCACGCTCGAGCCATTCTCCAAGTTCCCTGTGGTGCGTGATTTGGCTGTCGACCGCAGCGTTCTGTTTGAGAATTTGAAGGCGGTGAAGGCCTGGGTTCCGGTGGATGGCACTTACGACCTCGGCTCTGGCCCCCGCGTCACAATGGAAGAACAGGAAGAAGCCTATCCGCTGTCGCGCTGCATCTCCTGCTGCTGCTGCATGGAAGTTTGCCCGCAATTTAATGACGATACTGGATTCGTCGGGGCGGCGGCCATCTCTCAGGTGCGGTTGTTCAATACACATCCGACGGGAGCTTCGCTTAAGCGTGAGCGGCTAACTGCTTTGATGGGCGATGGTGGAATTCAGGAGTGCGGATACGCGCAGAACTGCGTGGAGATTTGTCCGAAAGATATTCCACTGACCAGTTCGATCTCGCAAGTTGCCGGACAAGTGATGAAACAGGCGGTTGGAGACCTATTCCGAAAGTAACCACTAGTAACTTCCGCAAGTTTTCCCATCCCGCTCTACAGCATGTGCAAGAGTTGTCACATGCCATTTTCGCCCACGCCAATATTTGGCAGGTCTGTCGAGCGCTCGAGGTTGAATTTACAAATCAGCGCGACGACTGCGATCTTTTACATTCACTCTTCATGATAATCAATTGATCTGGCTGTAGTTAAACGCGAGGCTTTAACTGCCATTTTACCCTCGTCTCCAGCAATATTACCCAGGTAACAGTTACCTTGCCCTTCTGAATTTGGGGCCTTGCGTGCATGGAGTACAATTGCCGCCTGCTGTGAGCCGAAGCAGTATGCGGGTTCTGAGGCCACTTCGTGAAACAGAATTTGAATCGGGCGATTCTTTATCTAGCCGCGCTGATCATTGTCGGCGCCGTTCCTGCTTTTTCCATGGAACCGATTGCTACGCCTCAGCAGCATCCCATCACTCGTAAAGTCCGCCGGCATCGTGTGAAGTGGAATCCGGTGTTCCGTCCCTCGCGTGAATCTCTGCTTTTGCAGAATGCGGAAGTCGACCGCATGGAACTGCCGCGCATTCAGGACGACTACGAGCTTGAGTCTTTGAAGTCGAAAGGTGATTTGGTGGAGATCAATGCCAGCGAGCATCTGCGTTTTGACCCGCGGCTTGATCCCGACCGGCGCTACTGCCGTCCGTGGACGCGCGACTTTGTGGAAGATTTAAGCAAGGCCTATTTCGAAGCATTTGGCACGCAGATTCAGGTGAACTCTGCGGTGCGCACGGTCAAGATCCAGAAGAAACTACGGCGGCATAATCGCAATGCTGCTCCCGAGAAAGGTGAACTGGCTTCTTCTCACCTGGCTGGAACCACTGTTGATTTACAGCGGCGTGGAATGACTCCGGTGCAGATCAAATGGATGCAACAGTACATGATGCCGCTCAAGGAACTCGGCTTGATCGAACCTGAGGAAGAGCGTCGGCAGTGGGTATTTCACGTGATGGTTTCTGATAAGTATGCGCAGACGCGCGAGGACAAACCTGCGGTGGCGGTTGAGGCTCCGAAGTTTGTGAATCAGTCGGAGGCTAGCTCGGAGCTGGCTTCCGCGCAGTAGTTCCCCTCCTAAATTTCCATATCCATTTCCGCCTTCCATACATTTGTTAAGATGAGCATTCCTTTGAGGGATTTTTATGGCTCGCGGCATTACTCCTCGCCAACCTACTAAGACCGGCCGCCATGAAGGCGCGCGGCGGGTACAGAGACAGGTGATTTCTAAAGTAGTTTCCCAGGGACGCAGGGGACAGGCAGGGGCGCCTGTCGCTACACAAGCACAGAAATCGAAAGCTGCCACCAAGGGCTACAATCCTGTGGCTCCGGCCCGGGTCGCCAAAATTCTTGAGGGCTTGGACAAAACCTATCCTGATGTCACATGCGCTCTGCACCATAACAGCGCATGGGAGCTTGTCGTCGCTACCATTCTTTCCGCGCAGTGTACCGATGTTCGCGTCAATATCGTCGTGCCGGAGTTGTTCAAGAAATATCCCACCGTGCAGGATTTTGCCCGACTGAAGCCTGAGCAGTTGGAACCGGACATTCGCACTACCGGATTTTTTCGCAACAAGGCTAAGTCAGTGGTTGGCGCGGCCAAGAAAGTTGTGGAGAACTTTGGCGGCCAGGTGCCCGATGAGATGGATCAGCTGCTCCTCTTGCCTGGGGTCGCGCGGAAAACAGCCAATGTGGTATTGGGAACCTGGTTTAAGAAGAACGTCGGCGTGGTTGTGGATACTCACGTCACGCGGATTTCTAACCGGCTGGAATTATCTTCCGGGACCGATGCTCGCAAGATCGAGCAAGATTTGATGAGGGTGATTCCGCAGGCGAAGTGGACTTTGTTTTCTCATCAGACCATTTGGCATGGGCGAAAAATTTGCATTGCACGTCGGCCGAAGTGTGTGGAGTGCCCGCTGGAGACTGTTTGCCATGCCGGGGACAAGACCTGGAGTACAGTAGAGATGCATAAGAACGCACAGTTGTAGTTGGAAAGAATCGTCCTTACCAGATCTGCGGAAAACTTCAAGTCAGTATATTCTCAATCTTGCACCATGCTATGGCCTATCAGGCACGGTCGAGGCCGGAACGATTTGCTCAAGTATTAGGCCGGGCAAACCAGTCTAAAATATTAAGCGGTTAAGCTCATTTCTCTTCATGCGCACGCTAAGTACATTAGCTATTTTCATTCTCATGAGTGTTTCAACTCAGTCTCAAACGCTCCCCGCTCCACCAGCCATCACCGATCCCAAACTGGTTACCAGCAAACCTAATGCGCAGGTTGAGCCGAGTCTTTCCATCGAAAAGCTCTACATGACGCGCGCCATCGGCGAGACGGATTGGTCTCCTGATGGGAAGACGATTGTGTTCGTCTCCAACATGAGCGGACGCAATAATCTCTGGCTGGTGCCCGCGGCTGGTGGATGGCCTACGCAGTTGACCATCAGCGATCAGCGACAATCTTCGCCTGCGTGGTCGCCGGATGGGAAGTGGATTGTCTTTCAGTCGGATTACAACGGCGATGAACAGTGGGACATTTTCATGGTCTCGCCCAAGACCGGGCAAGTAGTGAATCTAACCAACACGCGGACAATTGCCGAGCAGGGACCCACATGGTCGCCAGACAGCCGCTATCTGGCCTACATCGTGAAGCCCAAGACTTCTTCTGTTTACGAAATCGACGTATTCGACAAGGTGTTGCGCGAAACCAAACATCTGACATCGGGGACTTCCGCGGACAAGATGAATGTCGGGCCAATCTGGTCGCGCGATGGGAAGTGGATCGCCTACACACAGGAGCAGGCCAAGGGGACCGACTCCAACATATTTGTGGCTGAGGTTGAGACAGGGAAAACTACGCTCCTTACTCCACACGAGGGAGAGCAGTTACTTCACGCCAATGATTTTTCCCCCGATGGCAAGTCTTTGCTGATCACTTCAAATGCTGCGAATGGATATGAGAATGTCGCGCTGTTAGAGATTGCTTCCAAGAAAATCACCTGGCTCACTCGCGATAAGTGGGAAATCGCCGGCGGCAATTATTCCCCGGATGGAAAGCAGGTCACCTGGACGGCCAACGTTGACGGCAATTCGCAGATTTATCTGCATGACATCCTGACCAAGAAAACCAGCGCGCTTCCCTTGCCCGTGGGATGGAATTCGCAGGGCGGTGGCGGCTCGCCGTTCAGTCAGGACGGCAGCCAACTTCTCTATTACCACAATGGACCGACGGCTCCCAAAGATGCCTGGGTGTATTCGATGGCTACCGGGAAGTCCCATCAAGCGACGCATTCGCTGCTCGCCGGTATCCGTTCGGAAGACATGGTCGAGCCTGTTCTGGTCCACTATCCAAGTGGTGATGGCAAGTGGACGATCTCCGCGCTGCTTTATGTTCCCTTCAACATGCCACGCAATGAACAGAATGCGGCCATTGTTTACGTGCATGGCGGACCTGCTTCACAGTCGGTGAATACTTTCAATCGATTCGTTCAGCACATCGCCAATCAGGGATATATGGTGATCGCGCCCAACTATCGCGGATCAACCGGGTATGGAAAAGAATTCCAGCACGCCAATTTGTTCGACATGGGCGGCGGAGATTTGCGGGATGTTCTCGGGGCGGCCGAGTTTTTAAAACAGACAGGATTTGTTGATCCCAAGAAATTGATTCTAATGGGCGGCAGCTACGGCGGCTATTTGACCATGATGGGAGTGACCAAGGCTCCGGAGGCCTGGGCGGCAGGCGTACCGATTGTGCCGTTTGTGAATTGGTTTACTGAGATTGAGAACGAGGATCCGGTGTTGCAACAGTCGGACATCGCGACTATGGGTGATCCCAAGACTAACAAGGCTCTGTTCGAGGATAGGTCGCCAATATTTTTTGTGGACAAGATCAAAGCACCGCTTCTGCTTTTAGCCGGCGGAAATGATCCCCGATGCCCTAAGGAAGAAACTTTGCAGGTTGCCGACGCAGTCAAGAAAAACGGCGGTGTGGCCGAGTACAAGATTTACGAGAATGAAGGGCATGGTTTTGCGAGAGTCGAGAACCAGATTGATGCCTACCAGCGAGTGTCGCAGTTCTTGAAAGCACGTGTGCCTCCTGCTGATTGCTACTGCAAGCTGCCTTAACCGACACCCGTTATCTCGGGCTCTCCGCGGAGTTCCTCAGCGAACTTGCGATTTAAGATTTTCTGCCTACTGCAAACGCAAAATCCCAAACCGCCGAGAGCGCGGAGGGCACAGAGAAAATCGACAGGTTCACTGACTCCCGGCCGTACGCGTCGCACCATGGTTCACGAACTTTGCGAAGAAATCTCCTTCGTTCCAGTGTGGACGTTCGGTTTGTTGCGCGATTTCGTATCCGATCGCCAAATCCAAGCGGACGCATTTGGCGGCTGCATTTAGATCCAGGTACGGCTGATTCATATCATCGTTGGGTTCGTGGTAGTACTTGCTCTCCCACTCATCCTGGATTTTTTTACCGTCCAGTTTCGGATCGACCGTTTTGTAGCCTGCATCCACCGCCACCGCGGGCACTCCTTGCTTCACGAATGAGTACTGATCACTGCGAACGAAGAACACCTCATCTGGCTGTGGATCGGGACTAATTTGTAAGTTCATGTGGCGGGCTACATCTTCTACGAGCTTGCCGATGGTCGAGTGGTCCGCACCCTGCGGAACGATATCGGCGAAGTCGTACCAACAGGCTAGCTCATCCATGTTTACGTTGGCTGCGATTTGCTTAATGGGGATTGTTGGATGGTGCGCGTACGCGTCGGAACCTAAGAGGCCTTCTTCTTCCCCGGTCACAAATAGAAACAAAATTGAGCGGCGCGGGGTCTTGGGCATAGAGGAAAGCGCACGCGCGATCTCCAGCACTCCTGCACTGCCCGAGCCGTTGTCGATTGCGCCATTGTAAATGTTGTCTCCGTTCACCGGTGTGCCCAGGCCCAAGTGATCGAGGTGCGCGGTGAAGGCAACGTACTCTTCCTTCAGCTTTGGGTCAGAGCCGGGCAAAATGGCGGCGACGTTGGGGCTTTCGATTTCGCCGTGCTCGCTTGCAAGATGCAAGGCCACGGTTGCGTTGAGCGGAAAGCTCTGCGGCTTATTGGCTTCGGAGTCGGCGAAGGCGTCTTTATACGCCTTGGACGCGCCCTCGAACATTTTGCTGGCCACACCTTCGCTGATGGATGCGCTGCCTTTGATTTGCGGCTGGGAATCGTTGGGACGATTGTTTTCATCCAGCCAGCGAAGCCGAGCCCGAACATAACGCGCTCGGCGCGGTAGTGGAGTTTTTTCTGCGCGCTTGCCTGCCCAGATGGAAATAAATCCGATCGCACCACGGGAGACGGCGTTGGCAATCTTCACGGTTGGCGACGAATAGTGCGCGTGGGGAGCTATGGGAAAGTTGGTGGGCGCCCCGTAAAACGCCACCACGATTTTTCCGCGTACATCGGTGTTGGCGTAATCGTCATAGTTGAATTCAGGCGCGGTGACGCCGTAGCCGACGAAAACCGTTTGTGCTGCAACCGAGGAGTCGGGATTGAGGTCATCACCTCCGGCGATGAAGTCGTCTCCGAATCGCAAGGCCTGCTCCTGACCGTTCACTTTCAGGGTGAATGTCGTTTTCTCGCGGTCGAGCGTGATCTGCCGGAAGCGTATTTTTTGGAAATAGGTGCCGTTGTCACCGGCGGGTTTCAGTCCCATTTCCTGAAGTTGGGTGGCGACGTATTTTGCGGCCAGCATGTAACCCCGCGTGCCGGTCTTGCGACCTTCGAGGAGATCATCGGACAAGTAGGCCATCTGTGCACGGATGGCGTCGGGCCTGATTTTGGCCAGCAGATCTGCCGGAGGATATAGCGACGATGACTTCTGGGCTTGCGAGATTGGGATTGTTAAAAGGAAGGCCAGAGCACACAGGCGTTTCGCGGACAAGGATTCCTCCGTTTACAAAAGCTGGAATAACAAAACATTCTACTCAGACCGATGTTTATGTGGAAATGTGAGCAGAATTTTTACAAATGGCGTGGATCAGGCCGGGGATTGTAAATTGCTTGGCCTCCATGTGGGGCGTGAGACCATTTTCTCGCAACGTGGCCGAGGTGACGGGACCGATGGAGGCAAGTTGAATGTCTTTCAGAGTGCCGCGGCTTCCCTTACCGACTAGAGCGAGAAAGTTCTTTACTGTAGAAGAACTGGTGAAGGTGATGATGTGTGGGCGTTGCTTGGGATTTCTCATTGCCGCACGGAGTCTGGCTCGGGATTTGACTGGCACTACCGTTTCGTAGGCCTCAACGACATCTACTTTTGCACCCAGCTTGCGAAGCTCGCGAGGGATGACGTCGCGGGCGACTTTCGCGCGAGCTAGTAGGACTCGTTTACCTTTGACTTTGCTGTGCAAACTGTCCACGACGGACTCGGCAACATATTCTTTGGGCACGGTGTGAACTTTCAGTCCGTACTGCTGTATGGCTTTTCGAGTAGCCGGGCCAATGGCCGCAATATGAAGATGCCGGAGATTTTGCTTCCCCAGCCGAAACTTTTTCATTCGAGTATGCAACGACTCGACACCATTGACGCTGGTGAGGATGAGCCAATCGTAGTAATCGAGATTGTTTAGAGCTGTGTCGAGTGGTTTGTACGATTTCGGCGGCCGGATTTCGATAAATGGGATCGACAGAACTTTGGCCCCTCGTAGTTCAAGTCCTCTTGCTAGTGCACTCGCTTGATGGCGGGCTCGGCCTACCAGGACTCTTAAGTTGGAAAGCGGCCTCTTCAGAACCTACCTCAGGGGGCTGAAGCCCCGATAATTTAATCGCTTGATCGCAGGGCTGAAGCCGCTGCGCCACCCAAACTCTCCCGCATGTTTGAATTCAATTTCTAAGGCTGTTGCGGAGTTACCACGCCTTGACTGTAAACTTCCTCAAGAATCTCCGCACCGCCCTTTTGCAAAAGGCTTTCACCCACTTCTTCACCGAGTTTGACTGGATCATCGCCGAGACGGGACTCGCGCAAAACTTTTGTTCCATCGGGGCGGGCCACGATGGCTTGCAAATGCAGCTGGCCTTCGCGCATCTCGGCCATGGCGCCGATTGGGACCTGACACCCGCCACCTAATTTATTGAGCAATGCGCGCTCGCAAGTCGTTGTAATGCGGGCATCGGCGTTATCGAGAAAGTCCAAATGCTTCGCGGTAGTTCTGTCTCCGGCGCGAATTTCGATAGCGAGCGCTCCCTGTCCTGCCGCGGGGCACATGATTTCTGCCGGAATATTCTGGCGTACCGCAGATGTCTTACCTAAGCGGTGGACTCCAGCCGCAGCGAGGATAATCGCGTCGTATTCTCCGGCCTCGAGTTTCCGCAGGCGGGTATCCACGTTGCCGCGCAGCGGATGGGTTTCCAAGTCAGGACGCACTGCTTTTAATTGTGCCTGACGGCGGAGACTGCTGGTGCCAACGCGGGCTCCTTGCGGCAATTTTTCCACGCTTTGAAATTTGGGCGAACACAAGACGTCATGTGGGTCCTCACGCTTTGTGATGGCCACAATGGAAAATCCCGGAGACAACTCGGTCGGCAGATCTTTCAGGCTGTGGACGGCCAAGTCCACTCGGCCTTCGGCTAGGGCTTCCTCAATTTCTTTGGTGAACATGCCCTTGGTACCGACTTTGGCCAAGGGCACATCGGTGACCTTGTCGCCAGTAGTGTGGATGATTTCGATTTCGGCTTCGTGGCCTTGCTGCTGCAATAGGGACTTGATGTGGTTGGCCTGCCAGAGCGCAAGTTGCGACCCGCGCGAGCCGATGCGGAGATGGGCCATCAGTCGCGGTCTCCACTACCTACGGTGGATTTTATTTTTGCGGACTGCTTGTCTTGCAGATTGAACAAGCGGCGGACAACATCGACGATGGTCGTTGCCTCCGATTCTTTTGCGGCGGTTTTCAGGGTGTGAATCGGCGTATGCATGATTTTATTCACGATGCCGCGCGTGAGAGTTTCAATCGCCATTTCTTGATCCGGCGACAATGGGCCTAAGCGGCCTCGCACACGATCGATTTCGGCCTGGCGGATGGTTTCCAGATGATCTTGCAGAGAGACGATGGTCGGAACCACTTCGAGCGTTTGCAGCCGGGCCAGAAAGCGATCCACTTCCGACTGCACGATGGCTTCGGCGCGCTCGGCTTCTTTTTTGCGGTCGGCGACATGAGATGCTACTGCCTGCTGAAGGTCATCGATGTCATAGACGAAGATGCCGTCCAGCTTATTCATCTCCGGATCGACATCGCGCGGCACGGCTATGTCGATGAAAAACATCGGACGATTTTTGCGACGGGCGAGGAAACGCTCGCCGTGTTCGCGCTTGAAGATCGCGACTGGTGCGCCAGTTGAAGTGATGACAATGTCAGCCCGGTCGCAGTTATCGTAGAGGGCATCGAAATGGATCGCTTCCCCGTTAAACCTTGCGGCCAATTGCTGGGCGCGTTCGTAGGTGCGGTTGGCGACAAAGATTGACTCTGCGCCATGGGCTTGCAGATGGCGGGCAGCCAGTTCGCTCATCTTGCCCGCACCGACCAGGCAGACGTGCTTGTCCTTGAGCGAGCCGAAGATTTTTTTGGCGAGATCCACCGCGACCGATGCCACAGAAACCGCGGAGGAACCTACAGCGGTTTCGCTACGTACACGTTTGGCAACCGCAAACGCTCGAGTCAGCAAGAGATCAAGTTGGGAATTCACTGCGCCTACGGCTCGGGCCGTCGCGTAGGCTTCCTTCACCTGACCCAGAATCTGCGGTTCGCCGACGACCATCGAGTCGAGACTGCTGGCCACTCGAAACAGATGAAGGATGGCATCTTTCTCCTGATACTCATACAAATGTGGCTCGAATCTTCCCGGCTCGACTTTGAAGTAGTTGTGAAGAAATGCCCGAAGATCGCCGCTTCCGTTTTTGGTCTGCGCCAAAATTTCCACGCGGTTGCAGGTAGAGAGAATCAACCCCTCATTCACGCCGGGATGCTGCACCAATCGCTGGATGGCATCGGCAAGGCGCGACTCGGGGATGGCGAGGCGCTCGCGCACCTCCAACGGAGCCGTGGTGTGGTTCACTCCGATGAGTTGAAACTTCACGAGCGCACCAGCCTGTGAATCGTGCTGAAGTAGTTGGCACACCACGCCAAAACGGCGACTACGAATGCGCCTGCAGCAAGATAGGCCACGCGGCGTCCCCGCCAGCCAGCGTTCCAGCGCGTGTAGACAAGTAGCAGATACACGAACCACATCAGGATCGAGAGGAAGAATATTGGGTCCAGAAAATCAATCTTGTGGTACGTGGCCTGGGCCAGGATGATCCCCAGAATCAGCCCGACCGTCATGCATGGGAATCCCAAAAGCAGCGAGCGGTAGCCGATGTTATCCATTACCTCAAGTGCCGGCAGGCGTGACAACATTCCCGGATTTTTCGATTTGAGGCTGCGTTCTTGGACCAGATAAAGGACGCTGGCGCTGAAGCTGATAAACAGGCTGGCGTATCCGACAAAGATGAGCAGGATGTGGGCGAAGAGCCAGCCTTTGGCGACGACTTGTGAGGTCAACAGAATTGGCTGCTGGCCTGAGGCTGCCGTCAGGGTCAAAAGAAAAACCAGCGGGAACACGACAATGCCCGGGGAACTTGTGCGGTAGACCAGATAGACGATCAGAAATCCGGCCATGATCAGCAATGACAAAAATGACTCCGCACTGTGGACTGAGGCCATGGCCAACTGGCCAGAAAGCAAAACCGATTCGGTCAATGACACAAACTGGAAGGCCATGCCCAGAGCCATGGCCGGGACGGCGATGCGGTTCAGCAGGCCGTCGCGGCGGCTGAGCGAGAGTAGCGCGTAGAGCAGTCCCAGCGTATAGAACCCGAGCGCAACCCGCAGCCAAAGTATGGGCATAGTGAAACGGACAACCGCCGGAATTGGTTCCGACTCCCCGCCAGCGTGATTATAGTCTGCTGCGGGGGTGGTGCAGAAGCACGGTAGCCGGGTAACCGCAATCTTTGCCGTTTATGTTACTGGGCGCGCAGCATCTCCACTGGGTCGATGCGCAAGGCACGAACGACCGCCGGCACCGCAGCCAGCAGGCTGGCGAGCAGGATCGTTAACACAGGAATGGCCAGCATGATCGGATTTGTAGTTTGACCTCATAGAGCAGCGTTTCAACGTAGTGCACCAGAATCATTCCGAGGGCAAAGCCGACAAGCGATCCCACGCAAACCATTAAAAAAACATTACGTGTGACTCCGCCGGCAATGTCGGCCACCTGCGCACCGATGGCGATACGGATGCCGATTTCGCGTTCACGGTGCACCACGGAGTAGTTTAGGACGCCGTAGAGACCGATCCCTGCGAGCAGCAAGGCAACTGCTCCGAAAAATATCGCCAGCGTGGAGTAGAGAAGTTTCTGCGGATACGGTTATTGCACGTTGAGGGTATTGAGCAAGTTTTCTAGGAGTTCCGCGCTTATCAGCAGCCGTCGCCCTTGGGACATCATGTCTTCGATTTCATCAAAGGCCTGGAACAGACGCATCTTCACGGCACCGTACTGTTCGGCCTCATTCAACGAACGCCGGTGAGTGGACGACCATTGCTTGAGGCTTTCTTCGGGTAACAAGACGCTGACCGAGAATGTCGTCTTGCGGTCAGAGGTTACATCGAAAATGAATTCCTGTGCTGGAGCTCTTGGGGTGGAGGGCAGGGCCGCGCGCTTGCCAACAAAATAGTATTGGTACACATATCCCTGGCCGCCGGTGTAGGTCTTCATGCGGCGCAGGGTCATGACGAGATTTTGGCCTCGCGCAGGCGCTTTACTGCGGTCTCTGAGCTTACCGGTGAAAAATAGACTTCTTTGAAAGTGTAGGACTTGGCCTTCGCGGAAAGAATGGGCAGGATCTCGATATGCCAGTGGTAGTCCTCATCGATCGTCTTCCAGTAGCCCATGGTGGCAGAGGGGTGTTGTGTGTTGGGAGAGGTGTGTAGCACGAGATGAAAGGCCTCGGCGATGGTGCGGATGCGCTGCAACGTCCGGCGTATCAGTGCGCCCAGATCGCGCATGGTGTTAGGACGGTTCAAGCCGAAGCGCTCAAAGGCGGCCTCGTGCACGCGCGGGAGGATCCAGGTCTCGTAGGGGACGCGCGGGGCATAAGGACATAAAGCCAGAAAATCTCCCTGGGCTTCCAGCACACGCAGGCTCTGCTGCGTTTCCTGGATGATGATGTCGCAGAACACACAGCGTTCCTTGTTCAGAAAGTATTCGCGCGAGGCACGCAGTTCGTAGAGCACCCGGCGAGGAACGAACGTAGTCGCGGTGAGCTGAAAGTTCGGGTGTTCAAACTCCTGTCCGGCACTCGCTCCGTAATTCTTGAAGATGCTGATGTATTTAAAACGGCCGTCGCGTTTCAGGTCCTGAATTCGTTGTGCGATCAGCAACAAGGATTGTGCGATCTCAACGTCGCTCGCGTTCCAAAGCTGGCCGTCGTGGCGGGGATTTTCAAGCAGTACCTCATGCGCTCCCACAGGGCGCATGCGGTCGTAGATTCCGTCTCCGCGGCGCGAAGCGTCGCCTTCGATGCGGTAGAGCGGATTAGGATGAACCACTGCCCGCGCCGACCATGGGACACCTGGCGTTCCCTGCAAAACGGCGGTCTGCTGAACCGGCGCTGTCGAAGTGGGGCAGAAGCGGCAGGCCGAGTCCGGACGCGAAGTTAACTCGGGAATGTCGTCTCCCGTGATGACCCAGGAGCGTGTGATTGGGTCTTTCCGGAGTTCCATGGGGGACTAGGGTACTGGGAATTGGCGTGAGAAGCAAAAATGCCTCCGTATCCTCTACGAATCCTCCCGCCCCTTCTGGGTTTTAAGATTTTTCTGTATCTGGGGAAAGCAAAACCTTTAAGCCGCAGAGAACGCCGAGAAAATCCACGCGGAGGACGCGGAGGAAAGCTTGTCCATTGGTGCTGGTTTTGCACACTTTGGACATAGCTTGCTTTGCTATAATCCGCGCAACGGAAGCGAATGACCACCGAGCCGTCCACGCCGCTGATGCGGCAATATACCGCCATTAAAAAAGATCATCCGAGCGCCCTGTTATTTTTCCGTCTGGGGGACTTCTATGAGCTTTTTTTTGATGATGCAGTAACCGCGGCCCGCGAGCTACAGATCACGCTCACCTCGCGTAATAAGGAAAAAGGCATGGCAATCCCCATGTGCGGTGTCCCGTTTCACGCCGCCGAGGGATACATTTCGAAGCTCATCCGCCGGGGGTTCAAAGTCGCCATCTGCGATCAGATGGAGGACGCACGGTTCGCCAAAAAACTGGTGCGACGCGAGGTGACCCGGGTGGTCACGCCGGGGACGGCGGCGGATGCTTCCCTTAGTTCGGAAGAAAACAGCTTTCTTGCGGCGGTGGCTTCAACCGGGGACCGGGTTGGCTTTGCGGCTTTGGATCTTTCTACCGGGGAGTTTCGCGCTACCGAGTTTGCTGGTCAAGATGCCAGTCGGCGTATTCAAGAAGAACTTCAACAGTTACAGCCAAAAGAATTACTATACGGGTCTTCCTTGCCATTGCTGGAGAATGCCAGTGGGGCAAAGCCCCGCCGACACCCGGCCTCGGGTTGGGCTGAGACTCCTTTGGAAGACTGGATTTTTGCTCCCGACCACGCCATACCACTCGTTGAAAACCACTTTGGGGTTTTGTCACTGGAAGGCTTTGGGCTGGCGGGCAAACCTGCGGCGGCTTCTGCGGCTGGAGCTATCCTCTATTACGTTCGCTCCACCCAGCGCGGAACCTTAGACCACATCGACCGCATCGGCTTCTACGAGCGGCAGAGCTGCCTGGTGCTCGATACCGTCACGGTGCGCAATCTCGAATTGATTGAGCCGCTTTTTGCCAACGCCGATGCCGGAACCACGCTATTCCGCGCCGTCGATTCAACCTGCACTCCCATGGGCAAGCGGCTGCTGCGCTCTTGGCTGTTGCGGCCTTCGATCAATGTGGGGGAAATCAACGCGCGGCTGGATGCAGTCGAAACGCAGGCTCAGCAAACCGTTTACCGAGAAGAACTGCGCCGGTCGCTTGAGGGTATTCTGGATCTCGAGCGGTTGTTGAGCCGGGTCACCCTGGAGACCGCCAATCCACGCGATGTTTTGGCGCTGGCGACATCACTTGCCAAGATTCCCGCAGTACGCGGCGTGCTGGAACATCTTCGAGCTTCACGTCTGACTGCGCTGCATGGATCGATCGACGAGTTGAGCGATCTGCGCAGGCGCATTGAGAAATCGATCGTCACCGAGCCGCCAATCTCGTTGAGTGACGGTGGGGTGATTCAGGCGGGGGTGGACAAAGAGCTCGACGAACTACGCGATTTGAGCCGCAACAGCAAGCAATATGTCGCGCAGATCGAGCAGCGGGAGCGCGAGCGCACCGGGATCGCTTCGCTCAAGGTAAAGTTCAACAACATCTTTGGCTACTACATCGAGATTTCGAAACCCAACCTTCATCTGGTGGCGCCTGACTATGAGCGCAAGCAGACTTTGGTCAATGCCGAGCGCTTCACCACTCCCGAACTAAAAGAGTACGAATCGAAAATCCTCGATGCCCAGGAAAAGATCGTTGAGATCGAGCGCCGCCTGTTTGCCGAGTTGCGCTCGGCGATTGCGGGAGAAGCGCGGCGCATCCGTCAGACCGCACTGGCGCTGGCAGAAGTCGATGTGCTCGCATCTCTGGCCCACATTGCAGCATTGCGCAACTACTGCCGACCCAGGTTCGACGATTCCTCCGACATCGAGATTGTTGAAGGGCGCCATCCGGTGATCGAGCAGATGGAAATGGCTTTGTCCGAGCGCTTTGTGCCGAACGATCTCTACCTGAACTCGACCACCCATACGGTGCTGGTACTCACCGGGCCGAACATGGGCGGCAAGTCCACCTATCTACGGCAAGCGGCGCTCACCGTGATTCTGGCGCAGATGGGGTCGTTTGTTCCAGCGCGTTCGGCGCGGTTGGGGATTGTCGACCGAGTATTTACCCGCATTGGAGCCAGCGATAATCTGGCACGCGGGCGTTCCACCTTTATGGTCGAGATGACCGAGACCGCCGCCATTTTGAACACCGCGACGCCGCGGTCGCTGGTGCTGCTCGATGAAGTTGGACGCGGGACAGCGACCTACGATGGTCTTGCCATCGCGTGGGCAGCGGTCGAGTACATTCACTCGCGCACCCAGGCCAAAACTTTATTCGCAACCCATTATTTTGAACTGACCGAACTGGCTGAGTTGCTGTCCGGGGTGAAGAACTATCACGTGTCGGTCAAAGAGACTGGCGGCGGGATTGTGTTTCTGCGCAAAGTCGAACAAGGCGCGGCCGATCGTAGCTATGGAATTGAGGTGGCCAAGCTGGCCGGGTTGCCTGTGGAGGTGATTGAGCGGGCCCGGGAGGTTTTGGCAGAACATGAGAGCGCTGAGCAGCGCCTGACCGGGCATCTTTCGCCATCCTCTGCTCCGCCCGCTCAACTGACGATTTTTACTCCGCTGTCGCAGCCGGTTGTAGTCAAACTGCGTGAGGTGGATTTGAACCGACTTACGCCGCTTGAGGCTCTGAACCTGTTGGCGGAGCTGAAGAAGGAAATTTGAAGTACCGCAGCCGCTAAAGTGCGACTTAGTTACGATTCAATGGGCACGAGTGGAATTCGTGCCCTTCCCGATTTCAACTTCTTGTGCAACACGGGTATCAAGTTTGATCTCTCAAACATCCCGGTGAAAGCTTACTCTGATAAAAACCCTTTGAAGACCCTTAGAAAACAAATCGGCCAGCTTCTGATCGTGGGCTTTGAGCCTGCGGAAGTGACTGCACAGGTACGCGCCCTGCTGGCGCGTCTTTTGCCGTCAGGGGTTATTCTGTTTACGCGCAATATCGCCAGTCCGGAGCAAACATACCAATTGCTCCAGCAGTGCCGGGCCGATGCTTCCACCCCGATGTTCACAGCGGTTGACCTTGAAGGCGGGCGTGTCGACCGCTTTCGCAACGTAATCGGCCCTGCGCCTTCCGCCGCCGATGTGTTTGCCACTGGCGACCGCAGACTGTTCCGCAAGCACGGGCGGATCATCGGCGATACTTGCCGCGCCCTTGGCTTTAATACGAATTTCGCGCCTGTGCTGGATCTGGCGCTTGAGGCATCGCGCACAGTGATGAGTTCACGCGCTGTTTCTTCCGAGCCGAAACAGGTCATCCTTTACGCTCGGGAAGTTTTGATCGGACTGCACGATGCCAAAGTGATTGGCGCCGGAAAACATTTCCCGGGGCTGGGCGAAGCCAATCTCGACACCCATCATGAGTTGCCGTCAGTTAATAAGTCACTGCGGCGGATGTGGGATGAAGACATAGTTCCTTATCGCACCATGCGCCGCGAGCTGCCGATGGTGTTAATCGGGCATGCCAACTATCCTGCGGTTACAAAAGATAATTTGCCCGCTTCGCTCTCGAAAAAATGGATCACAGACATTCTGCGGAAAAAGATTGGCTACGGTGGGTTGATTGTTTCTGATGACATGGAGATGGGCGCGGTGCTGAAAATGGCTCCGATCGAGCAGGTTGCGGTGGAGTTTGTGCGCGCAGGCGGCGATCTGTGTTTGATTTGCCGACAGGAAGAATTGGTCGTACGGGCCTATGAAGCGCTGGTCAAAGAAGCCGAGCGTGATCGGCGGTTTGCACGGCGTGTTGCTGAGTCAGCAGCACGGGTACTGGTTTCCAAGCAGAAATCGAGGGCGCTCAAAGGACCGATGCAGCCCCCCACGGCCGAAAAAGTTCAGCACCTTACACGGCGGCTTTGGGAGTTTGGCGAGCAGATACGTCTGGCAACCATCAAGCAGCAGGAGTTGGCATGATCGTCGCTGGGGTGATGAGCGGAACTTCGGCTGATGGGATTAATGTTGCCTTGGTGCGGATCGCTGGTTCTGGTGGCGGGCGAGTCGCCCGCCACCACAAGAGCCAAGCCACACTTCGCTTCGAACTACTGGGTCACTCTGAATATTCCTACTCCAAACAAGTTCGCGCCGCGGTGCTCGCGGCAATGAATGCTAAGCGTGCCTGTGTTGCTGATCTTGCTCGGCTGAATTTTCTGTTGGCGGAGTTGTATGCAAATGCCATTTTGGCTACGCAAAAGAAACTTCGGCTTCAGGCAGAACTCGTCGGATGCCACGGGCAGACGATATATCACCAAGGCATGCCGGCTTCATTTCTCGGGCGCAAGGTCGCAGTCACGTGGCAGACGGGTGAAGGCGCCATCGTTGCAGCGCGAGTTGGAGTTCCGGTGATCTCGGATTTCCGTCCTGCCGACATGGCTGCTGGCGGCAAAGGTGCGCCGCTGGTTCCCTTTCTCGACTATCTGCTTTATCGCGACAAGCGAATCGGGCGGGTGGTGCAAAACATCGGCGGGATCGCCAATCTGTCGGCGATCGCGGCTGGAGCCTCCGCACAAGAGGTGCTGGCGTTCGACACCGGGCCCGGCAATATGGTGATCGATGCCGTGGTCTCCGAATTATTCAAGAAATCCTATGATCGAAACGGCCGAATCGCGGCATCGGGCGTGGTGATCGGAAAAGTTGTTTCCACTTTGCTGCGCGATCCTTATTTTCGCCAGAAGCCGCCCAAAACTGGCGGACGCGAGGAGTTCGGGCGGGAATTTGTCGCAAGGTTTCTAAAATTGTGCGGGCGCGCCCGGAAACAAGACATCGTTGCCACGGCAACTGCTTTGACCGCACATTCCATCGCGCATGCGGTCGAAAGGTTTGTTTTGCAACGCAATAAATTTAGTGAGCTGGTTGTTTCTGGCGGAGGCGCAAAAAATTCCACGCTCATGCATATGTTGCAAGAAAAGTTGGAACCAGATGGCTTGAAAATTCGATCCACAGACGAATTCGGCTTACCTGCCGAGGCGAAAGAAGCAACTGCATTCGCCTTGCTGGCCCATGAAACCTGGCATCGGAGACCATCGAATGTGCCGTCCGCGACCGGAGCGAAACGAGCTGCGGTTCTGGGGAAAATCTCGTATCCATGAAACTTAGGCTGACATGGCTGCATTTTTATCTGTGTAGTGTGATCTTGTTTTCTTTTTCCTGCTCACGGCGCACCGATCCCAACACGCTGGTGATGATCATCGAGAGCAGCCCGACTAATCTCGATCCACGCATCGGACAAGACGCACAGTCGCAGCGCATCGATGGCCTCATCTTCGACAATCTGCTGACCCGCGACGAGCATTTGAACGCCGCACCCGGCGTTGCGATCAGTTGGAACATTCCTGATCCGCTGACCTACATCTTTCATTTGCGCAGCGGAGTCAAATTTCACGATGGGCGGCCGCTGACTTCACACGATGTGAAGTGGAGTTTTGACAGCCTCATGCAAGGGAAAGTCCGTAGCTCCAAGGGCGCGACCTTCCGCTTTGTCGATCACATTGATGCGCCGGATGACGCGACCGTAATATTTCACTTGAAAGAGCCGTCGTCCACACTGTTGTGGAATCTGGCGAGTGCGGCCATGGGGATCGTACCCTTTGGCAGTGGCGAGGAGATCAGCCAGCATCCTATAGGCTCCGGGCCGTTTCGCTTTGTGAGCGCGGAACTCGACAAGGAAGTTGTTCTCGAAGGAAATCCTGGATATTGGGGCGACAAACCTCATCTCGCGCGTGTGCGCTTGACCGTAGTTCCCGATGTGACTACACGGGCGCTCGAGTTGCGCAAGGGCAGCGCTGATATCACCCCTTCTAACTCGCTTACCTCCGACATGGTGCTGTCGCTCAAACAGGAACCGTCACTCGAGGTGTTGAGTCCGCCGGGGACCGTGCTTGCTTACATGGGCTTCAATTTGCGCGATCCCATCCTGAAAGACCGCCGCGTGCGTCAGGCGCTGGCTTATGCGATGGATCGCCGGCCGCTGATTCATTACCTGTGGCGTGATTTCGCACGGCCGGCCAACAGCGTGCTGCCTCCGGAGAGCTGGGCTTACAGCAATACGCCGAATTACGACTATGACCCCGAACATGCGCGCAAGCTGCTGGATGAAGCTGGCTACCCCATCCACAATGGAGTGCGTTTTCATCTCACGATGAAAACTTCAACCGAAGAAAGCTCCCGCTTGATGGCGGCGGTGTTTCAGCAGCAATTGCGCGATGTGGGGATTGTGCTCGACATCCGCACCTTTGAGTTTGCGACCTTCTTTGCCGATGTCACTCATGGAGAATTTCAGATGTACTCATTGCGTTGGGTCGGAGGGAATGAAGACCCGGATATTTTCGATCTGGTATTTCACTCTTCGCGCTTCCCTCCTAATGGCAGCAACCGCGGATATTACTCCAACATGCGTGTCGATGCTTTGATCGACCAGGGACGCAGAGAATTGGACCAGGCCAAGCGCAAGCAAATCTATGCTGAACTGCAGCAAATCCTGGCTGAGGATCTGCCTTACGTCAATCTTTGGTACTTCGACAATGTACTTGTGCACGCCAAGCGAGTGCACGGCATGAAGCTCGATCCCTCGGGCAGCTACGACTTCCTAAAGACCGCTACGCTGCAATAGTCCGCCGCAAAGCCTTCCGCGAGTCGCGTGTTACCATCGAGAAAGTCATGCGAATTCTTTTCATCGGCGATATTTTTGGCCGCCCGGGGCGGACGATTGTGCAGGAGCGGCTTAAGGGACTGGTGCGCGAGCATTCGATTGGATTGGTTATCGCCAATGGAGAGAACTCAGCTGCGGGTTTCGGGATTACTCCTTCTCTGGCGGAAGATTTGTTTGAGCTGGGAATTGATGTCATCACGACCGGCAACCACGTCTGGGATAAGCGGGAGATTCTGGATTACTTCGAGATTGCCAACGGCAACCAGAGTGACCCGGCGCGACGCTTGCTGCGTCCGGCAAATTATCCACCGGACATGCCGGGGTGGGGATTGTACGAAGGAAAGAAAAACGGTGTTCCTTACGCCGTGATCAACCTGCAAGGCCGGATCTTCATGGCCTCAAACGACGATCCATTTCGCACCGTGGACCAGTTGCTGAAGCAAGTTCAAGCGAAGGTGATCTTCGTGGACATTCATGCCGAAGCTACGTCCGAGAAAGTTGCGATGGGTTGGTATCTGGATGGAAGGGTTTCCGCAGTGGTTGGAACTCACACCCACATTCCCACTGCGGATGAACGCGTGCTGCCCAAAGGAACGGCTTACATCACCGACGTTGGGATGACGGGGCCTTACGACAGCGTGATCGGCGTGCAAAAGGAATTGGTGGTTGGAAAATTCTTGAGCAATATGCCGGTACGTTTTGAACCGGCCACGGGTGATGTAAGACTCTGCGCAGTGATTGTGGATTGCGATGAGACCACAGGTCGCGCCCAGACCATTCAGCGTTTGATGATCAGTTAGCCTTTCAATAATTTCTCTAACTGTTTGCGGTTACGCACTGGCAGATGCCGTAAGGCCGCTCTCGCTGAGGCAATGTAAACCGCATGTGCCTCAGGAATTCCTTTCAAAGCTTCCAAGTGCTCACGCACGACCGCCGCATCTCCGCGCACCAGAGGCCCGCTAAACGCGCCCGCCGGGCCGATGCTTGCGTAGTTTGATAGGGTCTGTTTCGTAATTGGGATCATCCTCTTGCGCGCATCTTTGGCGGAAATCCCCGTAGCTCGTGCTACCTGTTCCGCAGCCACCATAAAGGAAAGTAACAAGGGGGAAAGTAATGTTCCCCAGGCGTGATATCGCGTCTTGTCTTGCTTTCGCACAACAAATGCATCGCCGCCAAGGCTCTTTATGATTTGGCGGGCCATGCGCACTGCCGCTGGATCACCTTCGAGCGCAAAGGGAACATTCTTAAGATCTGGTTGTGAACCGTGAACAAAACTCATGAGCGGGTGCGCAGAGGCAACCGATGCTCCCTGCTTGCGTAACGGTTGCAATGCGTCGCTGGTCAGCGCCCCACTGGAGTGAAATACCACTTTATTTTTCCATTTTGTGACTGATCTCAAGTTTTGCGCTGCCTTTTGAATCCGCCCATCTGGCACACACAACCAGACAAGGTCTGCATCAAACCGTGCCTGATCGATGACAGTCGCACGATTCCAGAGTCGGCGAGATAGATTCCGACGGTTTTTCCGCAAACTTCTTACACTTGGAAAAACAATTTCGCCGACGGCATATCCAGCCCCAACAAGATTCTCAGCCAGCGCCTGGCCCAACCTTCCGGGGCCGACAATGCTAATGCTTAGTTTCGACGCCACGCCGGCAAGCATAGCAGGACAATTTCCATTGCGGCAAAGCTGCTGCTTTTGGTTCGATGTGAATGAAAATCCCTTCTTAGTTCCCTGTTCTCCGTTCTCAGTTTTCTACTTGTCGCTTATATTGGATTCATGGCTAAAACTTCTCGCAGCAAAAAGGCTCGTATCATTTCCTCTAAAGTCGCTTATGAAGGCCCTGCCTTCACGGTTACAACGGACATCGTACGTGAGCCATCCGGAGTCCAAACCCGGCGCGACATTGTTCGTCATTCGGGATCTGTAGTTGTATTGGCGGTAGAAGAAACCCGCCTAGGACCCAACGTTTTGCTGGAACATCAATACCGCCATGCCGCGCAGCAATATCTGTGGGAATTGCCGGCCGGGCGCATCGATAAAGGTGAGAAACCGTTGGCGGCAGCCAAGCGCGAACTGATCGAAGAAACCGGCTATCGCGCCAAGAAATGGAAACGCATTTTGTATTTCTTCGCCACCCCTGGATTCGTGGCCGAACCTATGTCCTTATTTCTGGCGAAAGATTTAACCAAAGGTGAGGCCGAGCCCGAAGATGACGAAGTGATCCACATCGAAATGGTACCGCTCGCCAAAGCAGTAAACATGATCATTCAAGGAAAAATTTGTGATGCTAAAACGATCTCAGGGGTTTTATGGTTGGCGCAACAAAGGAAAGTTTCCAAATCCGCATAAATAAAGATCTTTTCTGTGACTCGTAACCTTGACTCTCCCCTATAAATAGCATCACAATGCAGGGAAAACGGGGCATGTGCCCGTAGCAAGAGAGCCCTGCCCGAGGGGGAGCAAGTGGAACGACTGAAAGGTACCGTCAAATGGTTCAACAATGCGAAAGGATACGGATTTATCGGACGTGATGATGGACCAGATGTGTTCGTGCATTACAGCGCCATTGCTGCGGAAGGCTACAAGAGTCTGCAGGAGGGCGACAAAGTAGAGTTCGAGATTACCCAGGGCCAAAAAGGTCCGCAGGCAGCCAACGTCACTAAAGCTGCTTAGCCAAAAGTTGTACTCTCGGCAATTATCCATGCTCGGCCAGAGCCCAGGTGAGGGTGTATCCGCGGCAGGCTTTTCCTTCCCGACTAACTTGTTTAATCTTTAATTCTGCATGGACAACAAAGCCCTAGCCGGAATTCTGTTCGAGACCGCCGACCTGCTGGAAATCGATGGGCAGGATTCGTTTCGCATTCGCTCCTACCGCAACGCAGCTGAGGCCATTGAAGCCAACCCGCAGCAAATTTCTGATTTGATCAGCGATCCCAAACAGGTGCTGGCCATTCCTGGCATCGGCAAAGGCATGCTGACCAATTTGCAGGAAATGCTGAAACAGGGACGGCTCGCGATTCATGCGCAGATGCTGGAGAAGTATCGGCCGTCGATGCTGGAGCTTTTGAAAATTCAGGGACTGGGGCCGAAGACGATTGCTTTGATCTGGAGTGCCTATAAGGTCAGTGATGTGGAAGGCGTGGAGAAACTCGCGCGCGAAGGCAAGATTCAGGAATTGCCACGCATGGGAGCGAAGCAGGAGCAGAAGCTACTCAAGGCAATTGAGGACTACCGGCGGATTGCGGGGCGATTTCTGCTGGACGTGGCTGAACGGGAAGCAAACAAAATCATTGAACACCTGCGACACTTTCCTGGCGTGGAGAAGATAACTCCGGCCGGTTCGCTGCGGCGTGGGCGCGAGACAGTAGGTGACCTGGACATTCTGGTCACTGGGAAAGGGTGCTGCGACGATGTTGAGCGCGAAAAGCTGATAGAGCACATCATCAAGCTGCCAGGTTTGATGGAGGTCATCGCACGCGGAGAGAACAAGGTCAGCTTCCGGCTGCGTGGAGGCATGCAGGTGGATGTGCGGACGTTGCCCCCGGAATCTTTTGGCGCAGCCATGCAGTACTTTACCGGATCAAAGGCCCACAATGTGACCTTGCGGCAGCGCGCGCTCAAGATGGGATACACGTTGAGCGAATACAGCCTGGCCCGGTTGGATGATCAAAAGGTGGTTGCGGCTAAAACCGAAGAAGAAATCTACTCCAAGCTGAAGATGGATTATGTGCCTCCAGAATTGCGAGAAAACCTGGGCGAGATTGATGCCGCTGAAAAACATGTTCTACCAGACCTGATCACTCAGGAGGATATCCAGGGTGATGTACACATGCACACGGTGGAGACAGACGGTCGTAACAGCATTGAAGAAATGGCCGAAGCCGTCAACCAACATGGGTACAAGTACATGGCCATTACCGACCACTCTAAGAATCTGGCATTCGCCAACGGCCTGGATGACAGGCGCGCTGTGGAGCACATCAAGAAGATTCGTGCGGTTTCCGACAGGATGGATGGCATCAAGATTTTGGCTGGAGTGGAAGTGGATATTCTGGAGGATGGATCACTGGACCTGTCGGATTCTGTGCTTGAACAGATGGATCTTGTGATAGCCAGCGTTCACTCCCACTTCAATCAAAGCTCGACTGAAATGACCGACCGATTGTTGAAGGCGGTGTCAAATCCGAACACTTCACTGCTTGGCCACCCCACGGGAAGAATGTTGTTACGGAGGGATGCGTATCCGTTCGACTTGGATGCCGTTTTAAGAACGGCCGCACAAAAGAAAGTTGCCATGGAGTTGAATGCCTATCCTGACCGCTTGGATTTATGTGACCGGCATTTGCGGCTGGCGAAGCAGCATGGGGTGAAGATTGTGATCAATACTGATTCGCATCATACCTCGCATCTCGACAAGATCCGTTTTGGAATTTTGCAGGCACGGCGGGCTTGGCTGACTAAGGATGACGTATTGAATACGCTTCCCTTAGAGAACTTCACCAAAGCCATGAAGCATGCCTGGTGATCCCTCAGAGGCTAAGCGCGAATTTCCCCCTAAAAGTTTATCGGCACGGCTGAAGCCGTGCCCTTCCCAAGCCCTCGCAACTAAGGTTATTGTTGCGCCGCTTTGGCCTTCTCGTGCTTGGCGTCTTCGGTCCTTCCCAGGCGTTCGTAGGCCTGTGCCAGCAAAGTGTGCGCTGAGGTGAAATTGGGCAATCGCCCCGCGACAATTTCCAGATGAACTGCGGCCGTTTTGAAGTCGTTAGTCTTAAGCAAAACCGCCCCCATCTGGTAATGTGCCCAGGCAGAATCGGGCTGGAGTTCGATGGCACGGTGCAGGTATGGAATTGCCTGCGGATATTTCTGCTGCTGTGCCAAAGCAGTTCCCATCACGTACTGCGCCAAATACATGTTTGTGAAACCAGCAATAGCGCCTTCAAGCATTACTTGAGCTTTGCTGGGCTTCCCTGCTTCGAGAAATTCCGCGGCCTCTGAGATTTTGTTGATTGCAGCGATTGTGTCTTTCGGATCGATGCCCGTGGCCGCCGCATTGACTGACGTTGTGGGTTTCTGTACGCCGACGTATCCCAAAGACGCCAACTTCTGCATCTCGCTTGAAGTCAGTTGCGTGGACTGGTCGGCGCCGGCCTTAAAGTGTTGATTGAAGGCTGTGAGTTGGGCCGCCATCGTTTCCAGGGTTGCCTTTGAAGTCTGGGCCAAATTGAGAGCCGCAGCGGGATCCGTGGACAAATCGTAAAGCTCAGGTTTCGGAGCGCGGATATAGAGGAACTTGCCCGCGCGCCACGATTCCACCGGGCTTAACCCGTAGGCCTGCGCAGGAAAATCACTCCGCGAATAAATGGGTTGCTCGGCGACACCTCCCCTTGCGATGCGCGTCAAGGATTGTCCCTGCATCTGCGATGGAACAGGTACGCCGCTTAGTTCCAGGATCGTTGGGGCAATGTTTACCAATGGGACTTTGGTTCGCACACGTCTGCCGGCATCCTGATTTTGGGGAAGCTTCACCAGCAGAGGCACACGAACTGTTTCGTCGTAGAGAAATATGCCAGCACGCGCTTCTCCATGCGAACCTAGACTTGCTCCGTGGCTGGCTGTAATGACGATCAGCGCATCGTCAAACAATTTTCGCCTGCGCAGTGCAGTTATTAATTTGCCGATGTCGGTATCGGCTGCAGAAAGTGCTGCGCTGTAAGAAACATTACTCAACTCAAATACCAGAAGTTCCAGCACAGCGATGCCGGGGTCGTGGTTGTTCTGCTCGAACCATTTGTCGGCGCGAGCAACAAGTTCCGTGCCACTGGCGATGACGTCATAGGTCATGAAGCCGCGCTCAAAACCGGGAGCAAGTCCGTTACGTGGATCGAGGGCTGTTGATTGCACAAAGGCAGCAGTGCGGTACCCGCGTGCCCGCAATAAATCCGGGAGATACGGTAACGACGCTGACAGAGGCGCAGCAAACTCACTGGCTTGATGCGTCTGAGGGTACGTCCCTGTAAGTATGGTCGCGTGGGATACGACGGTAGTCGGCGCTTGTGCATATGCCTGTTCGAAAATGATGCTTTGACGCGCCAGACTGTCCATGGTTGGAGTAATTCCTTGCTTTGCGCCGAGCAAGCCCATGCGGTCACTGCGGGCGGAATTGAGCGTAATAACAATGATGTTCGGCTTTGTGACCGCATGTAGAAATTCAGGTGAAATGAGCAATAAAACAGATGCGAGAGCCCGGCGGAACATGCAAGCCAGTCTACCTGAATTCGTCATCGTGAATTGGGTCGGATTGCTTGACATCAATCGATGGCGAGGCGAGAATCAGCCTCAACCTTGAAGGCACTCATCCGGAAACTCAGGCTGTCGCTTGTACTGTGCCTCGTGGCGACTGCGCTCTCTTGTCACCCACACACCTGGCAGGGCGATCAGAAGCTAATCATCCTCGGGATTGACGGGATGGATCCTCAGGTTTTGAGGCAGTACATGGCTGAGGGCAAGATGCCGAACTTTTCGGCGCTGGCACAAAAAGGATCGTTTCGCACGCTTACCACCAGCATTCCGCCGCAAAGTCCGGTAGCCTGGTCGAACCTGATCACGGGCATGAACGCCGGCGGACACGGGGTTTTTGATTTCATCCATCGCGACCCGCAAACCATGCAGCCTTATTTTTCGACGTCGCGCGTTGAGCCTCCCCGGCATGCAATTCATCTGGGAAACTGGACCATCCCGCTAGGAAGCGGCAAGGCGGAACAGCTTCGACGGGGTCGCGCCTTCTGGGAGATTCTTGATGACTACGGTGTTCCCAATACCGTGATTCGCATTCCAGCGAATTTTCCTCCGGTGAAAGCGAAGGGATTCACGTTGTCTGGCATGGGAACTCCCGATCTGCGCGGGAGCTACGGAACCTTCACGTTTTACAGCGATGATCCGATGGCCTCTGCCGGCGCTGTCGAAGGAGGGCAAATCATCCCCGTGCAAGTCGAGGAATCGCAGGTTAAGGCGACTTTGATAGGACCAGACAATTCCTTTCGTAAAGGCTCGCCTCCAACAACCGAGCCATTTACAGTTTCGCTTGATCCGATCGAACCTGTGGCCAGGATCGAGATCCAGAACACACAATTTGTTTTGCGCGAGGGCGAGTGGAGTGATTGGGTGCATGTTGAATTCCAACTGATCCCATTTTTCGGCAATGTGAAGGGCATTTGCCGGTTTTATCTCAAGCAGGCGCATCCGCGGTTTGAGTTGTACGTTTCGCCGATCAATATCGATCCCGCTGATCCAGCCTTGCCGATTTCCACGCCCAAGAACTATTCCAAGCAATTGTCCGAGGAAGTCGGCGAGTTTTATACACAGGGGATTGCGGAAGATACCAAAGCCCTCTCTGCCGGAGTACTTAGCGATGGACAGTATCTCGAACAGGCGCGTACCGTACTCGCCGAGCACCGGGCGATTTTTGACCGCGAGTTCCCTAAGTTCAAAAAAGGTGTCTTTTTTTTCTATTTCTCCAGTCTCGACCTCAACTCGCACATGTTTTGGCGGCTGCTTGATCCGCATCATCCGGAATATGACGCGTCCCTGGCACAACAGTACGGCTCAGCTTTGCCCGAGTTTTACCAACAGATCGATCATGTACTTGGCAAGATCATGTCACAGCTGGATGATCGCACCACCTTGCTAGTGCTTTCCGATCATGGCTTTGCGCCGTATAACCGATCGTTCAATCTCAATACCTGGCTGGCCAACAACGGTTACATCACTCTGAAAGCCGGCGCGTCTGATTCCAATGAAGCATTCGCCAATGTGGATTGGAGTCAAACGCGCGCCTACGGTCTGGGGCTGAATGGGCTGTACTTAAATCTTCTCGGACGCGAACGAAACGGAATCGTTGATCCCACTCATGCAGACCAACTAATGCAGGAAATCAAAAACAAATTATTGGCTGTCCACGACCCGGAGAATCAACAAACCGTCATTACACGTATTGACCGTAGCAGTGAGGTGTATCAAGGGCCTTATGCGCAGCAAGGGCCGGATCTGTTGATCGGCTACAACCGCGGCTATCGTGCAGGCTGGCAAACGATTCTTGGA
>Ga0068858_100001051_pt1 | contig 28526 bp, 25 predicted proteins | sample KBSSwiS12_FD_66589 | JGI IMG/M metagenome (GOLD analysis project Ga0068858, IMG submission 66589) | Switchgrass rhizosphere microbial communities from Kellogg Biological Station, Michigan, USA - KBS Switchgrass S1-2 | ecosystem: Host-associated > Plants > Roots > Rhizosphere > Soil ... | reverse complement strand
GAGGGCGCGAACTGTGTCCACGTGCTCGACGGCGCCAGCGGCCAGGTGCTCGGCACGCTGGCGACGGGGGCGCGGCCGCGCGGCATGGCGCTCTCGCCCGATAGCCGCACCCTTTACGTTGCCGCCAGCCGGGCCGACCGGATCGAGGCGTGGGACGTGGCGGCTGGTGCGCAGCTATCCCTCAGGCTCCGATCCGGAGCGCTTCGCGGTGAGCCCCGATGGGCGCATGCTCTACATCGCGAACGAGGATCACAGCGCGGTCTCGTTTCTCGACCTCGGCTCAGGGCGCGTCGTCCGCGAGGTGCCGGTGGGGCCCGAGCCCGAAGGCATAGGGGTGAGCCCCGACGGCAAGCTGGTGGTGGCGACCGCCGAGGCTTCGAGCACGGTTCATTTCATCGACGCGGCGAGCGGACGGGTGCTTGCCACCGCGCCGGTCGGCAACCGCCCGCGCGCCGTGCTGTTCATGGATGGCGGGCGGCGCATCTGGATCTCGTCGGAGCAGCGCGGATTGATCGCCGTATTCGATGCGGCGAGCTTGCGCCGCGTGGGCACGATCGACCTCGTGCCGGCGTTTGCCGATCTCGAGCAGGTCCAGGTGGTGGAGATGCACGCGAGTGCAAACGGCAAGCGCGTGTTCGTGGCGATGGGCCGCAGCGACCGGGTGGCCGAGCTCGATCCGGCGAGCGGGCAGGTCTTGCGCAGCTTCCCGACCGGGCACCGCACCTGGGGCCTCGCGCTTTCGCCGGGGGGCGAGCGGCTCTATGCGGCGAGTGGGCTCTCGGGCTCGCTGACGACCGTCGATCTCGCGCGCAACGCGGTGATCCGCACCGACCGGCTCGGCGGCAAGCCTTGGGGCGTGGTGGCGGTGGCGCGGTGAGACGGCACGGGCTGGTCGCCACCGGGCTTGCGCTAGTGCTGACGCTCGGCGGGTGCGGCGGGCAGAAACCCCTGCGGGTCTGCGCCGATCCCAATAACCTGCCGTTCTCCAACCGCGCCGGACAAGGCTTCGAGAACCGCCTCGCCGAACTCGTTGCGCGCGAACTGCACCGGCCGCTGCAGTACGTGTGGTGGGCGCAGCGCCGCGGCTATGTGCGCAACACGCTGGGGGCGGGCCTGTGCGATGTCTGGCCGGGGGTGGCGAGCACGCTGGAGATGATGGCGACGACCCGGCCCTATTATCGCTCGAGCTATGTCTTCGTGACGCGGCGGCGCGATGGCCTTGCCGGCCTGACGCTCGACGATCCGCGGCTGCGCCAGCTCCGGCTGGGGGTGCAGCTGATCGGTGACGACGGGGCGAACACGCCGCCGGCCGATGCCCTGGCGCGGCGCGGGATCACGCGCAACGTGCGCGGCTACCTCGTCTATGGGGACTATCGCGAGCCGAGCCCGCCGGCACGGATCGTCGAGGCGGTGGCGCGGGGCGAGATCGACGCGGCGCTGGTCTGGGGACCGCTCGCGGGCTGGTTCGCGAAGACGTCGGCCGTGGCGCTGCGGGTCGAGCCGGTGACGCCGTGGCTCGATGCGCAACGCTGGCCGATGGCGTTCGACGTTTCGATGGGGGTCGAGAAGCACAACGAGGTGCTGCGCCGCGACCTGGACCGGGTGCTCGCGCGGCGCAGCGGCGAAGTGCGCCGCATTCTCGCGGACCACGCGGTGCCGATCAGCGAATAGGCTGTCGCCTGGCGGCGCGCGCCTCTATGGCAGCGGCGATGGCGCGGCTGATCCTGCTCAACAAGCCCTATGGCGTGCTCTCGCAGTTCAGCGACCGCGGCAGCGCCGGTGCGCGCGCGACGCTTTCGGACTTCGTGCCGGTGCCCGGAGTCTATCCGGCCGGACGGCTCGACCGGGACAGCGAGGGGCTGCTGCTGCTGACCGACGACGGGCGGCTCCAGGCGCGGATCGCCGACCCCCGGTTCAAGCTCGCCAAGACCTATCTTGTCCAGGTCGAGGGCGAGCCCGACGAGGCCGCTCTGGCTCGTCTGCGAAGCGGGGTGGAGCTGGCGGACGGGCTGACGCGGCCGGCCGCGGTGCGGCGGATCGACCCGCCCGAGCTGTGGCCGCGCGATCCGCCAGTGCGCTTCCGCAAGTCCGTGCCCGATTGCTGGCTCGAGCTGACGATCCGCGAGGGGCGCAACCGGCAGGTGCGGCGGATGACTGCCGCTGTCGGCCATCCGACGCTGCGGCTCGTGCGCTGGCGGATCGGGGAATGGACCCTCGACGGGCTGGCACCGGGGGAATGGCGCGACGCCGCCATCACCGCGGCAGCTCGCCCACAGCCCTGAGGGGCGGCTGGGCAGCGCCGTTTGCAAGTGGCGGAGCGGCTGCTAGGTACGACCGCATGGCCAAGACGCCCACCCTTCTGCCGCGTGCGGTGCAGACCAACATCGCGTTCCTTGCGAACGATATCGGGCGGCTGTTCCGCAAGCGCTTCGATACGAGCGCGCGGGCGGTGGGCGTGACCGGGCCGCAGTGGCGCGTGCTGGCCGCACTCCATTACCATCCGGGGATTACCCAGTCGGTCCTTGCCGGGCTGCTCGATGTCGAGGCGATCACCGTCGGGCGCATGATCGACCGGCTGCAGAAGGGGGAGCTGGTCGAGCGCCGGCCCGACCCGGCTGACCGCCGCGCGTGGCTGCTGTTCATCACGCCGGCTGCCGAAGATCTGCTCGGCCAGTTGCAGGGCATGGCCGAGGCGCTGATGGCCGAGACGCTGGCGAACTTCACGCCGGAGGAGTTCCAGCAGCTGGTCGGGCTGCTCAACCGCTTGCGCGACAACCTTGTGGCCGAGGTCGCCGGCTAGGCGTCAGCCGCCGGCGCGCTCGCGCACGAAGCCGTGCATTCCGTGCCACCATTGCAGCGCGATCACGAGACCCTTGGCCGGCTGGAGCAGGCCCAGCATCAGCGCGATCGCGGTCGGGAACAGGACTGCCGCGAGGCCGAGCGGGCTGAGATCGAAGTCCTTGGCCAGCGCGATCATGAGCGGGGCGAGGAGATGGCCGGTGACGATGATCGCGATGTAGGCGGGAAAATCGTCGGCGCGCTGCGGCGTCCAGTCCATCCCGCAGGCGGAGCAGCGGTCCACCGGCTTGAGCCAGCGGCCGAACAGCCGCCCGGAGCCGCAGCGCGGGCAGGTACAGCGCAGTCCGCGCAGCATGGCAGCGCCGAAACTGCGGGGCAGGTCGAGCCCGCCGGGGAGGGCGGTGCCGGCAGCGACCGGAGCGGGAGGGTTCGAGTCGGGCATCGCCAGCGCCCTCGGCCCGGGCGCCGCCGCCGTCAAGCAGGACCGCGTCAGTACCGGCGAGCGGCGGTTCATGACAGCCACGAGGGGCCGAATCAGCGACGAACCGAGGGAACCAAACCTTCGGCTCATCGCATTCGGGTGTCACGGCCAGCGGCAATCGCGTATTTCTCCGAACGGACAAGGAGATCCAGATGATTGACTATGCGCGGCTATCTTCGATAGCCGGCGGAGCGGCCGTGGTGACCTCGGTCTTCATCGTCGCGTCCGTTCGCCTGCTGCTCGGCTGATTAGGCCACGCCATTCTTCGGTGACAGGCTGCGCCGCAGCCGCACTGCCGCCTCGTTGAGTTTGGCGCGATCATTGCCGATGCGGCGGATGAGATCATTCGCCTGCGCTGTCGTCAGGCCATGCTTGCGCGCGAAATAGCGCAATTCATAACCCTGGTCTGCAGCGACCTTCGCCCGGTCGCTCTCACCGCGCTTGGTCAGATTGTCCATTACCATCTCCGTTTCCGCACCGACGGCGGAAAGCATTGTCCGCTCGCCCGTCTGGTCTTGACGGCAACGCCCCTGCGGCGAACCGAGTTCCCGCCGGAACGGCGCCACGGCGGCATATTGGTGAGGGCGGGCGTCGGAGGGGACAACTATTCGATTCAATTACTTGCGGCATAATTCCCCAAACAAGGCAGGCGCGGCGGGCGCGCTCGCCTTGCCGCCCCGGTCACAGCGGCTTATGCCCCGGCCGGGATCGGGCCCGGCCGGTCCGAGCGGTGGGGGCACGAGACCGATGGCGGCGGTTCAGCAAGGCAGCGAGGCGCCGGCGGGCGCGCCCGGCGCAGCCGACCGGCGCGCGGCGACCGGCGCACTGAGCGCGGCCACGCGGACTGCCGTGCTGCTGCTGGCAGTCGGCGCGCTCGGCGCGCTGCTGATCTATCCGGACCCGCGCTATCCGGGGAACATGCTGTTCCTCACCCGGCTTTTCGCCCGCCGGGAAGATATTCCGGTCGCGATCGGCCTCGTCGCGCTGTTCGTGCTGTGCGGCCTGCTGCGGGCGGGCACCGGGACAGGAGTGATTGCGGAGCGGCGATTGCCAGCGTTGGGCGGAGCGGGCGCGCTCATGCTCGCCGGGGGTCTGGTCCTCACCGCCTGGCTGATCCGCACGCGCGTGCTGTTTGACTACGATTTCACCCGCGACGAGCAGATGGCCTCGTTCGACGCCGCGATCTATGCAGCGGGGCACCTGTTCGCGTCGGTGCCGCCGGCGCTGCGGGCGCTTTATACGCCGCTGAACGACCTGTTCCTGTTCCCGGTCAGTGATCACTCCGCGGCCGTGTCCAACTACCTGCCGGTGAACGCCCTGATCCGCGCCGGATTGGGCAAGCTCATGCCGCTGGCGCTGGTCTCGCCGCTGCTGGCCGGGCTTTCCGCAGTCCTCCTGTGGCGGATCGCCGGGCGCATCTGGCCCGGCGAACGCGATACGCAGACGGTGGTGCTGCTGTGCCTGGTCGGGTCCTCGCAGGTGGTGCTGATCGGGACTGCGGCCTTCGCGATGACCGCGCACCTTGCCTTCAACCTGCTGTGGCTGGCCTGCTTCCTCAGGGGCACGCGCGGGGGACATGCGGGGGCGATGGTCACCGGGCTGTTCGCTACCGGCATCCACCAGCCGCTGTTCCACCCGCTGTTCGTGCTCCCGTTTCTCGATCTGCTGCGTCGCCGCCGCGAATGGCGCACGCTCGCCTGCTACCTTCTCGCCTACGCCGCGATCGCGCTCGTCTGGCTGGCCTGGCCGCACTGGGTCATGGCGCAGATCGCGCCAGGGCCGGGGCCGGGAGCGCTGGCCGCCGCCGGGCAGGTGGGGCTGATCGAGCGGCTGGCCGGACTGCTGGTGCTGCCGGGGCTGGATTCGCTGTGGGCCATGGCCGGCAATGTGCTGCGTTTCATCACCTGGCAGCACGCGCTGCTCGTGCCGCTGGCGCTGCTCGGGCTGCGCCACGCGGCCGACGATCTCGCCCGGGCCCTGGCGGCGGGGGTGGTCCTGCTGCTCGTGGCGGTGGCGGTCCTGATGCCGGTGCAGGGCCATGGCTGGGGCTACCGCTATCTTCACGGGCTGATCGGCAACTGTTGCCTGCTGGGGGGCTACGGCTGGTCGTGGCTGCGCGCGCGGGGCGCGGCCCCGGCGCGGGCCATGGCGATCGGCACGACGATTTCGGTGCTGGTCCTGGTGCCGCTGCACGCGGCAATGGTGCGCGCGTTCGTCGCCCCGTTTGCCGAGGCGCGCGCCGCCGTCGCGCGGACCGATGCGGATTTCGTGGTTTTCGAGACGGGCCGCATCCCGTTCGATTCCAATTTCGTCATCAACCGGCCGGACTTCGCCAACCGGCCGCTGACGCTCGCCAGCTCGGCGCTGACTCCGGCGGGCATTGCCGCGCTCTGCCCGGGACGCACGATCGCCTTTGCCGATGCGAGCCGGTTTGCGGCGGTCTCGCGGTTCTACGAGGACCCGCCGGCAGCCGGTCCGGGGCAGGCCCTGGTGGCGCTGCGCGATGCGGCGGCGAACGCCGGCTGCCGCATCGTTCCGTTCGCGCGCTAGCTCGGGCACCTCCCTGACGATGGGCCGGCCCGGCGCGGCGATTACCCGATCGATCTCAACGGTTCATCGCACACGAGAGACGGATTGCCTGTGCGATCAATCGTTTGGATCAGGCGTTCATCGGGCAGCAAGGTGAACCTGAACAGGCCGCGACCGATTGATACAAATTCCGGAGACCTAGTCGTATGCGCAAGAATTCCCTTGGATCGGGAGCCCTGTTCCTTCTCGCCGCGGCGACCCTGCCGTTCGCAGCCGGCGCTTCGGCGCAGCCACAGGATGCCGCGGTCAATCCCAACATCCTCGTCAACGGCGAGCGTCCCGCCGATCCCAAGACCCTGCCGGCGGGCCCCGACGTCAAGGGCTTCATCTCCGCGCGCAGCGGCGACAAGATGCAGGTTACCCAGCCCGACGGGACCAAGGCGGTCGTTCTGCTGGCCCAGACCACCGAGGTAAAGTCCGGCGGCGGGCTGTTTGGCGGCAAGGGCAAGTACACCATTGCCTCGCTGCTCAATGGCCTGCCCGTCACGGTGAAGACCGGGCAGGACGCCGGCGGACAGCTGGTCGCCAAGAGCGTGGTGTTCCGCGGCGGCGACCTCAAGACCGCGACGATGATCCGCCAGGGCACCGCCCAGCAGTTCGACGAGCAGACCGCCGCCACCGAGGCGCTGCGCGGCCGGATGGGCGACATCGACAAGTACAATATCAAGGGCACGACCAACGTCTACTTCCAGACGGGCAAGTGGGCGCTGTCCCCTGACGCCAAGGCCAACCTGTGCCAGGCCGCCACCCAGGCCGAGGCGACCGAGAACGCGCTGATGCTCGTGGTGGGCTATACCGACACGGTCGGCGGCGACGACTACAACCAGACGTTGAGCGAGAAGCGCGCCTCGAGCGTGATCAACTATCTCCAGCAGGTCTGCCACTGGAAGCCCTACCGCATGCTGACCCCGACCGGCATGGCCAAGGCCGATCCGCTCGCCAGCAACGATACCGAGGAAGGCCGCGCGCAGAACCGCCGTGTGGCCGTCAACATTCTCGTCAGCAAGTCTGTCGACGTGAACTGAACCGGAGTGGGGCGCGCCGTCGTGGCGCGCCCCGCGTCCCGCCCTGCCGGGCACTGCGAACAGCGTTAACCGCACGTTTACCATGATGGGCCAGCATGGCGTCATGGATCCCCATGACACCCCGCTCTATGCCCGCCTCGACCGCGCCGATCTGGCCGGCGCGGACCGCGCGCTGATCGAGGAATTCGCCGAGCGCGGGTTCGTTGTCATCGACCTCGACCTTGGCGACGAGACAGTGGCCGAGATCATCGGGCGGATGGAGCCGCTGTTCCCGACCGGCGCCGATCGCCGCGTGCTCAATGCCTGGCGCAAGGTCGAAGCAGTGCGAGGTCTCGCGCTTCACGCCAAGGCCACAGCGACTCTCGAGTTGCTCTATGGGCGCCGGCCATTCGCCTTCCAGACACTCAACTTCCCGGTGGGGACCGAACAGTCGACCCATTCCGACACGATCCACTTCGACAGCACGCCGCACGACTTCATGGCCGGGGTGTGGGTCGCGCTGGAGGATGTTGATGCCGGCAACGGACCGCTCCACTATTACCCGGGATCGCACCGTCTGCCGCGGGTGACGTTGGAGACGATGGGTCTCCCCGGCGGCCGCCTCAACGGGTCGGCCAATTACCGCAACCACTACGAGCCGGCCATCCAGCAGGTGGTCCGCGATCACGCCCTTACTCGCGAGGAGGCGCACCTCAAGAAAGGCCAGGCGCTCGTCTGGGCGGCGAATCTGCTCCACGGCGGTTCCCCGATCCGCGAGCCGGGGCGCTCGCGCCACAGCCAGGTCACGCACTACTACTTCGAAGGCTGCACCTACTGGACGCCGCTGCTCTCGCGCCGCTCACGCCGCTTCGAGCGCTACCCCTACAATGTGCGGACGCGGCGCAATGTCACGCCGTCAGGCGAATGGCCGATCCACCAGGAGATCCTGAGGATGGTTAGCCCGCTGATCTGGCGTTGACGCGCGCGACGAACGCACGCCGCTCAGAACCAGCGCGAGGCGCGCTCGGCCGAGACCGCCAGCGCGGCGATTACGCCCAATGCAAATCCTGCAACAACCATGCCCCGGCAATGCGCCTGCCGCGCGGACGTTCCTGCCCGCGCGGAAAAACGCGCCAGCGCGGCGGCTGGCGGTCAGCCCGCGCCGCGGGTGACGGGAATCAGCGCGCCGCTGATCGAACGCGCGCCGGGCGAGGCGAGGAACAGGATCGCGTCGGCGATGGCGCCGGGCTGGACCCACTGGCTGAAATCGGCGTCGGGCATGTCAGCGCGGTTGGTCGGCGTGTCGATGATGCTCGGCAGGAGCGCGTTGACGGTGATCGCGGTGTCGGCCAGTTCGGCGGCGAGCGCTTCGGTCAGGCGGTGGACGCCGGCCTTGGACGCGGCGTAGGCGCCCATCCCGGCCGCGGCCTGAAGGGCCGCGCCCGCCCCGATGTTGACGATCCGGCCCGCCTTGCTCTGGCGCAGCGCGGGGAGGGCGGCGCGGGTGATCGTGGCGTTCGAGCGCAGGTTCATGGAGAACATCCGCTCCCACGCGGCGAGCGATCCGCCCTCGAGCGTTTCCCAGGTGAACCCGCCGGCGATGTTCACCAGCACGTCGATCCCGCCGAGCTGCGCCGTCACTGCGGCAACGGCCTTGTCGACCGCGGCGTCATCGGTCAGGTCGACACCGGGCAGGTCCATCCCGCCGGGGATGGTGTCGGGGGCGGAGGGGGCGAAGTCGATCCGCGCCACCTTGTCGCCCGCTGCCGCGAAGGCGGCGGCGACGATGCGGCCCAGCGCCCCGAAGCCGCCAGTGATGACGATGTTGCGTCCGCTCATGACCTCGTATTCCTCTGTTCGCGATTGCGTCTGCGGCGCGGCGGTGCGAGGCGCCGGTGCCGGTTGCGGCCTCACATGCCCGATGGCCGCGCCGAAGTCACCCCCGGGCCGCGCCCGGTGGCAACCGACAGTCAGACGAGTGTCATCGAACTGTCATCGATTGGTCATAGGGCGGCCTCAACGCTGCCATTCGGCGGCACCAGACGGAGTTTCACGATGCGTTACCTCACCGGAGCCGCGCTTGCTCTCATCGCGGCGGGCGCCGCCAGCCCGGCGCTCGCCGACGACACCCAGGCATGGGGCACGGTCACGCTCCAGGCCGGACTCGGCGGGCCGATCCGCGGTTCCAGCGAGACGGTGCTGCGCACCAGCGACGCCAAGGGCTTCTACGAGCTCGAGCAGAACCTGATGCTGGGCTACAAGGCCAACAAGCACGTTACCTACTGGCTCGGCTACACGCTCGACCCGCAGTACAACCACGGCACCCTCAACACGACCGAGCACCGCTTCCGCCAGCAGGTCAGCTTCGACAACATCGCGAAGGTCGGTCCGTTCGACCTCAGCGCCCGCATGCGGCTCGAGGAGCGTTGGCGCGACAACACCGGCGGCACCGGCTGGCGGCTGCGGCCCTATGTGAAGCTGTCTGCGCCGATCGTCGGGAAGACCAAGCTCAACCTCACTCACGAGAGCTTCATCAACCTCAACACCACCGGTTTCCAGAAGCAGTCCGGCTATGAGCGCTGGCGGACCGGGGTTTCCGTGAGCACGCCGATCGCGAAGAACATCTCGGTCGAAGTGGGCTACCTCAATCAGCACGGCTTCGTGCGCAACGGACCGGACACCGACGATCACGTTGCCAACCTCGGCCTGACTGCCAGCTTCTGACGGCGCCGCCTTAGCCTGGCGCCGCCTTCGCCTGGCGGCGCAGCAGGCTTCCGGGCAACCTGACGCGGATGTAATCTAAGGATCATTCGACAGAAAGCGCGGTCCCGTAAGGCTGGTGCGATGAAGCGGGCCACCATGCGCTGGATCGTCCGGGGGACGGGGCTCCTCGTCGCGGTGGCGGCGGGGACGCTGCTGCTGGGCGACTACTTCTCCGCCACCGCCAGCACTTTCACGCCGGCGCCGGGCGCGCCGGCCGGACGGGCGCCCGCGCTCGCGGCGGTGTTCTGGTCGGGAGACATGGGCCTGCACGTCGGGTTCGGCTCCGACTTGCCCGAGAAGCTCGCGGCGCGGGGAATCCCGGTGCTTGCGGTCAGCTCGCCGGTGGTGTTCGGGCGCGAACGCTCGGCCGCCTTTGCCCGCGATGCCGTCGCCGAGAGCCTCTCCGAGGCGCTGCGCCGTTCGGGCGCGCAGCGCCTCGCGGTGATCGGGTTCTCGTTTGGGGCGGACCTGCTCGGGGCGACTCTGGGCGAGTTGCCTGCCGACCTGCGCCGGCGGATCGCGCAGGTGGTCATCGTCGGCCCCGCGACCGACGTACACTTCCACGCCAATCCCTTCGGCCTCTATTACGGCGGGCCCTCGGCGGTCGCGCCGGACTCGATGGCGCGGGCGTTCAGCGGGCTTTCGCTGTCGTGCATCTTCGCCCGGGCCGAGGCGGACAGCCTGTGCCGCGCGCCACTGCCGGGTCCCGTCCGGCTGACCGCGATCGACGACAATCACCTGATGCTGCTGCACCGCGAGGAAGCTACCGCGGCGGTGGTGGATGCGGTGCTGCGCGGGCTGGAGCCGCGGCGATGATCCGGCGCCTGGCTGCCGCGCTGCTGTTGCTGGTTGCCGCGGCCCCCGTGGCGCAGGCCCGGCCCGCAGCAGCCGCTCCCGGAGACATCAGCGGGTTGTGGCGCAATCCCGATGGCTCGGTACTGGTGCGGATCCAGCCGTGCGGGAGCAACATCTGCGGGGTGGTCGTCGGCGCGACGCCTACCGCGCAGGCCGATGCGCGCGACGGCGGCTATCCGCAGCTGATCGGCCTCCCCATCCTGCTCGGCTATCACCCGGCGGGCCCGCGCCACTGGGAGGGCCGGGTGCTCGTGCCCGATCTCGGCCACGTGTTCTCCTCGCACATCGATCTCGTCGATTCCGGTCACGCGCGCATTGCCGGGTGCCTGTTCCACCAGCACCTGTGCCAGACGCAGCTGTGGCAGCGGGCCTGACCGGTGGCGGCGGCCATGTCTCTTCCTGCCCTGCCGCGCGGATGGGCCGGTCGGGCAGCGACGTTCGGCGCGCTCGCTGCGACGGCGGTGCTCGTCGGCGCGCTGGTCCACCTGGTGCGGGGGATCGACCTCGATGCGGTCAGCGCCGCGCTGCTCGCCCTGCCGGCTGAGCGCATCGGCGCGGCGATCGGGCTGACCGCGGCGAGCTATCTGCTGCTCGCCGGCTATGACGCGCTGGCACTTGCCAGCCTCGGCGAACGGCTCCCGGCCGGGGTTGTCGCGAGGGGCGCGTTCACCGCATATGCGCTCTCGCACAACCTTGGCTTCGGACTGCTGACCGGCGGCTCGGCGCGGCTCGCGATCTACGGGCGGGCGGGCCTCGCCCCGGCGTCGGTGGCGCGGCTGGTCGTGGTCGCCTCGGCGGGATTCTGGGGCGGGATTGCGCTGGTCAGCGCCGCGGCGCTGCTGCTTCACGCGCATCCGCTGGTGCTGTTCGGCGTTGTCGTCAGGGCGCGGGATGCGCGGATCGCCGGGGCGGCGGTGCTTGCGCTTGCGGCGCTGGCGCCGTTCGCCCGCCGGCTGGGGCTGGCCGGCCAGGTCCGGTTGCCAATCGGCTTCGGCTCGGCTTGCGGGCTGCTCGCGCTCTCCGCGCTCGATCTTGCGCTGTCCGCCATGGCCCTGCTCGTGCTGGCGCCCTCGCTCGGCCTCGACGATTTCCCGCAGCTCTTCATCGCCTATGCCCTTGCGATCGGTGCCGGGATCGCCAGCCACGTGCCCGGCGGCATCGGCGTGTTCGAAGGCACCCTGCTGGCAAGCCTGGGCCATCACGACCCGCGGCTCGCCGCCGCGCTGATCGCCTACCGCGCGATCTACTACCTCCTGCCGCTCGCCCTCTCGCTGGCGCTCAACGGGCTGCTGGCGCTGCGCGCGACCTGCCGGCGCGGGGGCACGGTCGGGCGGGTGCTGGGGGCGATCACGCTCGAGGCCGGGCCGCCCGCAATGGCCGCGATGGTCTTTGCCGGCGGGCTGGTGCTGCTGTTCTCGGGCGTGCTGCCGGGCGTCCACGATCGCCTGCAGGCGCTGCGCGAAATGGCTCCGCTGCCCCTGGTCGAGGCCGCGCACCTGGCCGGCAGCCTCACCGGCGCGGCCCTGCTGCTGGCTGCGCCGGCGCTGCTCTCGCGCTCGCGCTCGGGCTTCGTTGCGGCACGCGCGCTGTTGCTGGCGGGCGCGGTGTTCTCGCTCGCCAAGGGGCTCGATTTTGAGGAAGCCGGGCTGATGCTGGCAATGGCCGGCGCACTGCACGGCCTCGCGCCCGCGTTCTACCGCGAGAGCATGGGCGCCTTCTCCAGCCACAACCGGCCGTGGCTGGTGGCGGCGATGATCGCCGTCGTGCTCGCTGCCGCGAGTGGGCTCGGAGCCTACAACCATGTGCCGCTGGTCAGCTGGACCTGGTTCCACTTCGCCTGGCGGGCCGACCGGGCGCGCTATCTGCGCGCCAGTTTTGCCACGTGTGCGATGGTGGCGGTGTTCGCGGTGCGGGAACTGCTTTCGCGCCCGCCAGGCGAGGTCGGGCTCGAGGAACTGCCCGACGAAGTCTTCGCCCGGGCCACGGCACGGAGCGGGCGCAGCGACGCGATGCTCGCCTGCACCGGGGACAAGCGCTTCCTCGTTGCCGCCGAGGGCGATGCCTTCCTGATGTTCCGCCCGGTCGGGCGGACGTGGTTCGTGATGGGCGATCCGGTGGGGCCGGTGGCACGCTGGAGCGAGCTCGCCTGGGAAATGCGGCTGCAGAGCGACCGCGTGGGGGCGCGGCTGTGCTTCTACCAGGTCAGCGACGCATTCCTGCCGCTGGCGCTCGAGCTGGGGCTGCGCCCGATCAAGTACGGCGAGGAGGCGGTGCTGCCGCTGGCCGGGTTCTCGCTGGCGGGGCCGCAGCGCAAGTCCTTGCGCAACAGCCATGCGCAGGCGGCGCGGGCCGGGTTGTGGCTCGATATCGTCCCCGCCGCGGAGGCGGGGCTGCATCTGCCCGAATTGCAGGCGATCTCCGACGCGTGGCTGGCCCGCCATGGCGGGCGCGAGAAGCGCTTCAGCCTGGGCGCGTTCGACCCGGCCTACCTTGCGCACTGCGACATTGCGGTGATCCGCGATGCGAGCGGCGAGGCCGTCGCCTTTGCCAACCTGTGGCGCTCGGGCGACGGGGCTGAGCTGTCGGTCGACCTGATGCGACATCGGCCCGGCGCGCCGGCCGGGACGATGGACTTCCTGCTGGCCGAACTGGTCATGGTGGCCAAGGCCCGCGGTTTCGCGCGGTTCAACCTTGGCGTGGCGCCGCTTTCGGGCATGCGCGAGGGGCGGCTGGCGACGAGCTGGACCCGCGCGGCGCGGCTAGCCTTCGGGTTTCGCCAGCAGCGCTACAACTTCCAGGGGCTGCGGCGCTACAAGGAGAAGTTCGCGCCCGCCTGGCACAACCGTTATATCGCGCTGCCGCAAGGGCTTGCCGGCTACCGCGCGCTGATCCAGCTACTACGGCTGATCGGCCGCTAGCGCAGGGCTGCAACCAGGGTGAAAGAGGCTCGCATGCGCGCTGCATGGCTGATGAGCGCGACTGCATTGGCGGTGAGCGCGCCTGCTGTCGCGAAGACCCCGCACCCGGCCGTGGTGATCGACCTGGATCCGCCCACAAACGCTCCGGCGTTCGATCCGGCGCTGGCGATCGGGGCCGGGATTGACGGGGCGCAGCACGGCGACATCGACCGGCTGTTCACGGAGCGGAACATTGCCGCGATGAAATCGGCCGGGCTGCGCGCGCTGACCTATCGCCTGCGGACCGAGCTGGGCATCGAGGCATGGCATTGGAACCCGGTGGGGCAATGGTCCGATCCGGCGCACAGCGAGGGGTACTGGACTTCGAGCGACGTGCCGGGGGCGCCGATCCAGCTCTCGTGGGGCTATCGCCTGCCCCGCCGCGGCGACACGCTCGACCAGGCGAACAACGCCGACTACTCGCGGCTGACCGACGGCGATACGCAGAGCTTCTGGAAGTCGAACCCCTATCTCGACCCCGCGGTGCTGCATGACGGGCAGGCTCATCCGCAGTGGCTCATGCTGCACTTCGGCCATCCGGTGCAGATCGACCGCGCGGTGATCGAATGGGGGGCGCCCTACGCAGTGCGCTACGCTGTGCAGTACTGGGCGGGCGATGGCGACTATGACCCGGACGGGCGCTGGGTGACGTTTCCGCACGGGACGGTGGAGCGGGGCGGGGGCGGGACCGCCTCGCTGGTGCTGGCCGACCAGCCGATCACCACGCCGCACTTGCGTGTGCTGTTGCTTGAAGGTTCCGACACTGCGCCGCCCGGCGCGAGCGACTGGCGCGACCGGCTGGGGTTCGCGGTGCGCGAGATCTCGGCTGGGGTGGCGGGGTCCGACGGGCGAATGGCGGACGTGGTGGTGCACGCCGCATCGCATGGCGGGCAGACTGTCGCGCACGTCTCGTCGACCGATCCGTGGCACCGGGCGAGCGATCGCGATCCCGATCTCGAACAGGTCGGGCTCGACCGGATCTTTGCCAGCGGCCTCGGCTTCGGCGGGCCGGTGATGATCCCCACCGGGATCATGTACGACACGCCCGACAACGAGGCGGCGGAGCTGCGTTACCTTGCCCGGCGTGGCTACCCGGTGCGGCAGGTCGAGCTCGGCGAGGAGCCCGACGGGCAGTACGGCAACCCCGCAGACTATGCAGCGCTCTATCTTGCTGCCACCGAACGCCTGCGCGGCATCTTGTCGGGCGCGCGGCTGGGCGGCCCGAGCCTGCAGAGCGCGGTGACCGAGACCGAGCTGCTGCCGGAGGCGCGCGGGCTGTGGGCGAAGCACTTCCTCGATTACCTCGCGGCGCGCGGGAAGCTTGACGAACTGGGGTTCTTCTCGTTCGAGTTCTACCCGTTCGACGACATCTGCACCGACATCCCGGGCAAGCTCGTCAAGGCGGGCGGCCTGCTTCATGCCTACACCGAGCGGCTCGTAGCGAGCGGGTTGCCGCGTTCGGTGCCGCGGGTGATCTCCGAGTATGGCTTCTCGGCCTTCTCCGGCCGCGCCGAAAGCGACCTGCCGAGCGGGCTGCTGATGGCGTCGATCGTCGGGCAGTGGCTGAGCGAGGGCGGCAGCGCGGCCTATATGTTCGGCTATGGCCCGAACGTGCCGGCGACAGGCTCCAACCCGTGCGCAGGCTACGGCAACATGATGCTGTTCCTGGCCAATCCGCAAGGTCAGGCGACGGTGCCGATGCCGCAGTTGCACGTGGCGCGGATGCTGACGCGGGGGTGGACCGTCCCGGGCGGCGTCCACCGCGTGCTGCCGACGCGGGTCGCGGACGCACCCGATGCGGTGAGCGCCTGGGCTCTCGAGCGGCCGGACCATCACGCGGCCCTGCTGGTGGTCAACCGCAACACCGGGCGGCGGATCAAGCTGGACCTCATCGCGCGGCGCGGCGGCCACCGGGTGCGGCTTGGCGGTCCGGTTACCGTGCTGCGCTTCGGGGCCGACCAGTACCGGTGGCGCGATGCCGGCGAGGAGAGCTACCCGGTCCTGAGCGAGCCGGCGGCACGGGCGGTCTATCCCGCCGCGCCTCGCGTTCTCGAGGTTCTCGCCCAGTCCGTCGTCGTCGCCGAGTTCAGCCCGCCGCGGTCGGCGCGGTGACGCGGCCCGTCCGCTCGAGCTTGCCCCAGCCCTGCGCCATTCCGGCGAGCGCCGCATTCACCGCGCGGATCACCACCGAATACATCACCTGCCGGTAGACGAAGCGCTGGGCGAGCAGCAGCAGTGGACGGAACTTCTCGGAGCGCACGTCGAGCCGGTACGCGACCAGCCCGCAGGCGAGGTCGATCGCCACGAAGGCGAGCCAGTAGGCGCCCATGCGCAGGACGTCGGTCTGGGTCTGGGCCCAGCCGTGCTCGAGTACGCGCACCACGGTCCCGCCGATCGAGACGGCGAGGGCAAGATCGATGAGGGGTGAGACCACCGCGAAGAAGATCTGGAACAGCCAGGCCTGCGGCATGCCGATGAAGGCGAGCCCCCCGGGGCGGCGCGCGGCCAGGACACCGCGGTGCTTGCACAGGCACTGCAGCGTGCCGAACGACCAGCGGAAGCGCTGCTTGGCGAGCGCCGCGAAGGTCTCGGGCGCCTCGGTCCATGCGACCGCCTGCTCGTCGTAGGCGACCTTCCAGCCCTTGCGCTGGATCGCGATGGTGAGGTCCTGGTCTTCGGCAAGGGTATCCTCGGGGTAGCCGCCGACCGAATCGAGCGCTGCCCGCCGCCACGCGCCGACCGCGCCGGGGACGACCGTGATCGCATCGAACCGCGCGAGCGCGCGCCGCTCCACGTTCTGGGCGGTGACGTATTCGACGGACTGCCAGCGGGTGACGAGGTTGACCCGGTTGCCGACTTTGGCGTTGCCGGCGACGGCACCGATCCGCTCGTCGGCGAACCAGCGCACGAGGAGGCTGATGCAGGAGCGTTCGAACTGGGTATCGGCGTCGAGGGCTACCACGATTTCGCCGCTTGCGTGGCGCAGCGCGCGGTTGAGAGCGCTGGCCTTGCCGCCGTTGGCGAGGGTCAGCAGCCGGACGCGCGGTTCGTCGGCGAAGGCGCGGGCGACGATCGCGCTGGTCTGGTCCTTCGAACCGTCGTCGGCCACGATCACCTCGAGCTCGGGGTAATCGCTTTCGAGGATGCGGCGCACCGAGGCCTCGATCACCCGCTCCTCGTTGTAGGCCGGGACGATCACCGTGACCTTCGGGGCATAGCCGGGGTTCGCCTCGGGGTTGCGGCGGCGGTCGGGGAACAGCGCCAGCACGGTCAGGGTGACCGCGCGGCCGATGCCGAGCGCGATGGCGAAGAAGAACAGCCAATAGAGCGCGCTCACCACCGCGCCGATGGCGGAGAATGCGGCGACGTCGGCCCGGACCGCGAGCAGGTCGGTCCCGCCGATTGTCGGCATCACCGCGTCCCGGCCAAGTCCGGCGAGGGTCGAGACAGGGACCAGCTGGTAGCCGTCGTGCTGGAGGCGCTCGATGATCCGGGGCAGCGCAGCCACGGTCTGCGACCTGTCGCCGCCGCCGTCGTGCAGCAGGACGATGTTGCCCGAGCGATCGGGATCGTTGGTTTCGACCTTGGTCACGACGTCGTTGACGATAAAATCGGCGCCCGGGCGCTTCCAGTCGCCCGGATCGACGTGCAGGCCGACCACGGTATAGCCGGCTTGCTGCGCTTCGAGTGCCGGGCCGATCTCGTCGGCGGTGGTCGGCTCGGCGTCGCCGAAATAGGGCGCGCGGAACAGCCGGGTCGAGCGGCCGGTATAGGCCTCGATCAGGCGCTGGGTGGCATTGAGCTCCAGCTTGATGCCGGTGCGGGATTCGCCGGCCATGTTGGGGTGGGTGTAGCTGTGGTTGCCGATCTCGTCGCCGTCGGCGACCATCCGCCGGAGCAGCCCGGGATTGCCGACGCCCTGCTCGCCGACGATGAAGAACGTGGCGGGCACATGGTAGCGCTCGAGCACCGAGAGGATCTGCGGGGTCCATTCCGCATCGGGGCCATCGTCGAAGGTGAGGGCGATCTGCTTCGGCTTCGCGCCGGTGCGCTGGACCACGTAGGGTGTGGGCAGCTGGGTGTAGGTCTCGCCGGTGACAAGGTGGGACTTCGGATCGAACGTCACCGTGCGGCTGCCCGGCTGCGGCTGGGCCGCGACGCGCAGGATTTCGCCGGAGCCCTCGACATCGGCATCCTGCGTGCCGGCGATCTGCTCGAGCCGGGTTTGCGGGTGGTTGGCGCGCCAGTCGGCAAGGGCAGTCCAGAAGCCCGGGTCTTCCGAGCCGAGCCGCCACAGGCCGACGCTGGTCACGCCCATCCGGCGCAGCTGGTGGAGCTGGTTCCAGCTCGCCACCGCGTCCTCGAGCCACACGTCGTGATGGTGGCCGACCTCGTCGGCATAGGCGAAGCCGGCATTGCCCGCGGCGGGGACGAAAGTCGGGCGGGTGTCGCTGTCGTGCGCGGCGAGCCAGGCTTCGCCGACGGTCAGCGCATCGGCATGGCCGTCGTGCCAGTCGTAGGCATAGTTGCCGAGCGCGGCGACGACCTTGTTGGCGGGGATGCCGGCGAGCGAACGGGTCATCCGTTCGGCGAACCAGCCGTCGGAAGCGATAGGACCGGCCTGGCCGCCCTGCCAGTGCTCGTCATAGGCCATCAGCACCAGCTTGTCGGAGGCCAGCGCCAGCGCGCGTAGCGGCCACTTGTCGCTGTCGACCGGGGCGGTGACGCTGACCAGGCGCCCGGACGGGGCAAGCGCGGTGCGCGTTTCGCCGACCAGGCGGACGAGGTCGGGCAGGGAAGCGTCGGGCAGGTTTTCGAAGTCGAACATGACCCCGGCGTCGCCGCTGCGGGCGAGGTGGGCGGCAATTTCGGAGACGAGCGCGGCGCGCCGGCGGGCATCGTGCATCAGCGCGGCCGTGCCCTTGCCGTCCCACGTGCCGTTGGCGATGTTCTGGAGCACCGGGACGACCAGCGGGCGATGCAGCGAATTGTTCACCACCCGGCGCAACGCCGCATCGTCGGCGACGATGAGGTGGCCCGACGGATCGAGCCCGAGCAGCGTCGGCGCGACCCAGTCGATCTGGTCGATATGGCGCGCAAGCGAGGCCGCGCCGCCATCGGCCGTGTTCGAATAGAACGCGACCGTCAGCGCCGGGCCGGTCGCGGCGGCGCCCGGCGCCTGATGGCGGAACAGGCCCACGACCCGGTGCTTCAGCCGGCTGACCTGGGCGCGGAACGGCAGCGGGGCCATCCGTTCGTAGCCGATCGGCAGGGGCGCCGCGGTCGGGACCTCGAGCACGGTGGTGGCGAACAGGGCACTGGCGAGCACCAGCGCGAGCAGGGTGACGAGGAACGACACCCGCACGCGCAAGCGGCGGCGTCCGGTGGGATCGAAGAAGATGGGCCGTACGGTCATGCCGCGCCTCTAGCAGCAGCCACCTGTTCGGCAGGGTTATGCAGGGATTACAAATTGGTCAGGGTGGACCGGGGCGTACGCGCGGCCGGACGAGATTGGGCTCGAGGCGTGCATTGTGGAGCGGACGCCATGACCATTCCGCAGACCGAAGTATGGGATCAGATTTTCCGGCGAGGCAGGGATTAGGGCCCGCGGGCTGGGAAACGCCTCCGCTGCCAAGCCTAGGCCCCCAGCGCAGCCCGGACCAGTGCGGCGACCGCGCCCACCGCCAGGACCCCGGCCAGCCACAATCCACAAAACCAGCCGATCTGCCGCGGCGTCGGGCGGGGCATCAGTGATAGCCCTGACTGTCGACCTTGCCGCGGAATACCCAGTAGGCCCATGCGGTATAAGCGAGGATGACGGGGACCATGACGACGGCTCCGACCAGCATGAAGACCTGGCTGCGATAGGGCGCAGCGGCTTCCCAGATGGTGACCCGTCCAGGGATCACGTCTGGCCAGATCGAGATGCCGAGCCCGACGATCGACAGGCCGAACAGCGCCAGTGCCCAGGCGAACGGCTGCACCTCCCTGCGCAGGCGCAGGGCGCGATAGAACAGCACGGTGACCACCAGCGTCGCCAACGGCACCTGCGCGGTGGCCAGCACGCCGGGGAACGCCAGCCACCGCCGGTAGTAGTGTCCCTCCAGGCCAAGGGTCGCCAGGCTCACCGCGGCGATGACGGCGAGCAGGGCAAATCCGCCGAGCCTCGCGAACGCGAAAGCGCGGTCCTGCAACTCGCCGTGGGTTTTCCAGATCAGCCAGCAGGCGCCCAGCAGGGCATAACCGACGACGAGGCCGACCCCGGTGAGCAGGGAGAACGGCGTCAGCCAATCCCACCATCCGCCGGCGTAGGCGCGGCCGGACACCGCTATGCCCTGGAGCAGGGCGCCCAGCGTGATTCCCTGGGCAAGCGCTGCAACCACCGATCCGGCGGTGAACGCACAGTCCCATCCCGCCCGGTGCCGCGGATCGCGCCAGCGGAACTCGAAGGCCACGCCGCGCAGGACCAGCGCCAGCAACATGGCGATCATCGGCGCGTAGAGCGCGGGCAGGATGATCGCATAGGCCAGCGGGAAGGCCGCCAGCAACCCGCCGCCGCCCATGATCAGCCACGTCTCGTTCCCGTCCCACACGGGCGCGATCGAATTCATCGCGGTGTCGCGTTCCGACCCGACCTCGAGCTGGCCGAACAGGATGCCGATCCCGAGATCGAAGCCGTCCATGACCACGTAGGCAACGACGGCAAAGCCGATGATTCCGGCCCAGATCACCGTGAGGTCCATCATGCCGCATCTCCCCCGGCCAGGGCCGGCGCCGGGGTGATCCCGGCGCTGCGGATGGGCGTGCCGTCGAGGCCGCCTTCGTGGGCTTCCGGCGGTTTCGCCATGAGCTGCAGGACATACCAGATGCCGGCACCGAACACCGCGAGATAGACGACGACGAAGGCGGCCAGCGAGACGCCGACGGCAGGAGCCGCGAGCGGCGAGGCGCTGTCGGCCGTGCGCAACAGGCCGTAGACGGTGAACGGCTGGCGGCCGGTCTCGGTAACTGCCCACCCGGCCAGTACCGCGACGAAGCCGGCAGGGCCCATGGCAACCGCCGTGCGGTGGAGCGACGCGCTATCGTGCAGGCGCCCGCGCATCCGCGCCACGAGCGACCACAGGCCGAGCCCGGCCATGGCGAAACCCAGCCCCACCATGACCCGAAATGCCCAGAACACGATGCCGACCGGGGGTTGGTCCGCCAGTGGAACGGTGTCGAGGCCGGCGAGCGGCGCATCGGGATCATGCCGGAGGATCAGCGAGGACGCCTTGGGGATTTCCACCGCGTAGCGCAGCTGCTGCGCCTGCTGGTCGGGCCAGCCGAACAACGCCAGCGGTGCTCCGTGGGGGTGGCTCTGGAAGTGACCTTCCATCGCCATGACTTTCACCGGCTGGTGCTCGAGCGTGTTCAGTCCGTGCAGGTCGCCCGCCACGATCTGGACCGGCGCGACGAGGGCGGCCATCCACATCGCCATCGAGAACATGGTGCGTGCGCCGGGATTGTCGCGGTCGCGGAGCAGGTGCCAGGCGCCCACTCCGCCAACCGCGAAAGCCGTGGTGAGGAAGGCGGCAATCACGGTATGGGCCAGCCGATAGGGGAAGCTCGCCGTGAAGATGATCGCCAGCCAGCTTGGCCCCGGCGTGAACTGACCGTTTGCGGCAATCTCGTAGCCGGTCGGGGTCTGCATCCAGGAATTCGCGGCAAGAATCCAGAACGCCGACAGCGTCGTGCCAACCGCGACGGCGCAGGTCGCGAGAAAGTGGAGCCCGCGCCCGACCTTGCCGATGCCGAACAGCATGACGCCGAGGAAGCCGGCCTCGAGGAAGAAGGCGGTCAGCACCTCGTAGGCCATGAGCGGGCCGATGACCGGACCAACCTTATCCGAGAACACCGACCAGTTGGTCCCGAACTGGTAGCTCATCACCAGCCCCGAGACGACGCCCATCGCAAACACCACTGCGAAGATCTTCACCCAGTAGCGGTAGAGGTTGGCGTAAACACCTCGCCCGGTTCGCAGCCACAGCGCCTCCAGCACGGCGAGGTAGCTCGCAAGGCCGATCGTGAAGGCCGGGAGCAGGAAATGGAAGCTGACGGTGAAGGCAAACTGGGCCCGTGCGAGATCCAGGACGCTCATATCGGCAATCTCCCCGCAGCGGGTCTTGGTCGCCCGCCGATCGGTCGACAATACCTTTAGTCCCAGATACTTGCCCGACAAGGCCTTGATCGCATCAGGTGTTCCACGCCGCACGTTGCCAGCCGCGCAGGAAATCTTGCGGACCGTTGTGGGGTCAAGCCAAGATTGGGCAAAGCAATCAGGGGGTTCGGCCCGAGCCAAAAGGATGTCTTGCTGCAGTGACGGCACTGGCGACCGGTGAACGCCCAAAAAGATGGGAAAACGATCACAGACCGCCCCCTGCTCGGCGCAAAACAGCGGTAGCCGCCCCATCAGCTGGTGGACGGCCTTGCGCATCCCCTCAGCTGTCTATGAGCAATCGGTAGCCTATGCCAGGTTCGTTGCGGAACAGCGCCGGGCGGCCCGGATCGTCCTCAAGTTTGCGGCGGATGCTGCGTGCAGCGACGCGTAGATACTCGACATCCGTCTCGTGGCCTGGCCCCCACACGGCCTTCAGCAACTGGGCGTGGGTGACGACCCGCCCCGGCGTTTTCGCGAGTTCGGATAGGAAACCGTATTCTCGCGGCGTAAGGTGGACCTCAAGGCCGTCGCGGCGGACCATGCGCGACGAGAGATCGATCTCGATCCGACCACTGTGGACGATGGACGCTTCGACCTCGCCGGTGAGCCTGTGGCGCAGAGCAACCCGAATGCGCGCCAGCACCTCCTCGGTGTCGAACGGCTTCGAAATGTAGTCGTCAGCGCCAAGATCGAGCGCCGCCACTTTCTGATCGGTCGCATCACGGGCCGAAACCACGATGATCGCGGCGTTGGCAGACTTGATCAGCGGGATCAATTCCAGGCCGTCGCGATCCGGTAGACCCAGATCGAGCAGCACCAGGTCCGGCTTGTCGATCTGGAGCGCGGCGAGGGTGTCGCGGGCGTTCGCTGCCTCCACAACCCGAAACCGGGCGCGGTCCAGGCTGGTGTGAAGCAGGCGGCGGATCGCCGGCTCGTCATCGACTATGAGGACGGATGAGGGAATGCTCATGCGTCCGACAACTCCTTGATGGACTGCGGCCCAAACCCGATGGTGAAGGTCGCCCCGTGTTTGTCGACACGGTTGGCGGCCGCTACGGTGAGCCCCATCGCGTCTGCGAAACCCTTGACGATGGCAAGGCCCAGACCTGTGCCGCCTGTGCGATCGGAGACTTCAAGGCGAACGAAGGTCTCGAAAATCCGCTTTTCATTTCCGGCGGGAATGCCTGGGCCCTGATCCGCAACTGTCAGCTCGATGGCGGCACCGGCACGGCGCGCCGTGACCTCGATTACGCCCGAGTGCCCGCTGTGTTTGGCAGCATTATCGATCAGGTTGATCAGGCAATGATGGAACAGCTGTGGATCTACCAACACGAAGGGGAGATCAGCAGGGATTGCAACCTCGACCTGTTGGCCGGCGAGCGACCGCCTCATGTCCTGCAATGCACAGTCGACCGCCTCGGACAGGTCGACCGCTTCGACCGACTGCCGCAGTGAACCAGCCTCGATCCTGGCCATGTCGAGCAGGTTGGCCACGAACCGATGCAGTCGCTCTGCTTCCGCTCTCGTCTCCGCCAGCTGCTCTTCCTGCTCGGGGCTCTCCGCGCGCATCTCGTTGAGCGTGCCAAGGATGGTGGTCAGCGGGGTGCGCAGGTCGTGGCTTACCGACGAGAGCAAGGCATGACGCAAGCGGTCGCGCTCGCGCACCTGCGCGAGGACGGTCATCTCTTCGGTCAGCGTAATCCGGGCCAGCGCCAGTCCTGCCTGGTCGATCAGGCTTAGCAGCAACGGCAGCTGGTCCGGCCGCACCGGCACCCCCGCATCCGATCGCGACAGACCGATCACGGCAAGGACGTCCGCGGCCCCACCAATCGGATAGAACAGCCACTCGGACGCTGTCAGCGTATCCGACCCGCGGCCCGCAGGTTTGGCATTGTCGAAGCACCAGTGTGCCGCGGCCCCGTCGAGCATTTCCAGTTCGGCACCTTCGGGGGATGAGGAGCGCACCGCCAAGCGGCCATCGTCAGGCATGAGCAGCACGGTATTCACGCCAAGCAGGCGGCCGAGTTCGACGCACAGGATCTGGGAAAGGGCATCGACCGTGCCGATCCCGGTCAGCAGACGGGCAAACCCGGCGAGCGAGCTGTTCTGGGCCGCGCTCGCCTGGGCCAGCAGCGCCTGCTCGCGAACCTGCGAGGCGAGCTGGCTTCCTGCCACGGCCACCCCGAGCAGCACCAACACCGTGATGATGTTCTGCGGGTTTTCGATGGTGAAGGTGTGGGTCGGTGGGATGAAGAAGAAGTTGTAAGCAAGCGAGGAGACGAGGCTCGTCACGATACCGGTGCGCATGCCGTAGCGCGTGGCGGCAACCATGACCGGGAGGAGGAAGAGAAGACCAATGTTCGTGATGTTGCCGCGTGAAAAGATCGCGAGGCCCGCCAGTGTCACCAGCACGGTCAGCACGAGCGAAATCAGGTAGCCGCTTGCCGATCCCCAAGGTTGGCCTTGCCGTCGCTCACCCGGCGAACGGCCTCGAGCCGCAGCTTCGAGGGGTAGGACGTGTATCGCTATCCCAGGCGTCTCCCGGACCAGCTGGTCCACCATCGAGCCGTGCCGGAGTTCGAACCACCGGGACCTTACGGACTTCCCGACGACCAGCTGGGTAGCGCCAGCTTCGGTCGCGAAGCGCGCAAGGCCGGCCGCGACGGTCTCCCCGGGAACAGTCGCGACCTGGGCGCCGAGCTGCGCGGCCAGATGCATTGTTTCCGCCAGCTGCGTGTGCTCGCCGCTGCTGAATCCGGAACTGCGGGCCGTTTCGATGTGCACGGCCGTCCACGGAGCCCGCAAGGCATCGGCCAGACGCTTGGTTGCCCGCACCAGCTCCTTCGCCCCGGCTTGTTCGCTGAGCGCCACCAGCAAACGGTCGCCGACAGCCCACCGACCCCCTTCGGTACCGGCGCGCAGGTAGTCCTGCATTTGCGCGTCGACGGCTTGGGCCGCCCGCCGCAACGCCAGCTCGCGCAGCGCCGAGAGGTTCGAGCGCGAGAAGAAATGGACCAGCGCGCGCGAGGCCTCCTCGGGCACGTAGACTTTGCCCTGGTTCAGCCGCTCGATCAGTTCGTCGGGCGGAAGGTCGACAACTTCAAGGTCGGCATTCTCGATAACCCGATCCGGCAGGGTCTCGCGCACCCGCACCTTGGTGAAGGCGGCGACCTGGTCGTTGAGGCTCTCGAGATGCTGGACGTTGAGCGTCGAATAGACGTCGATCCCGGCATCGAGCAGTTCTTCGACGTCCTGGTAGCGCTTGTCATGGCGGCTGCCGGGGGCGTTGGTATGGGCAAGCTCGTCCACCAGCACCAGTGCCGGGCGGCGGGCGAGGATCGCATCGATGTCCATCTCGTCGAGGACGTGGCCCTGATAGGCGATGGATTTGCGCGGGATGACCTCGAGGCCTGTCAGTTTGGCCCTGGTTTCGGCGCGGCTGTGACTTTCGACGACGCCGACCACCACGTCCACACCGTTCTCGCGGCGGGCCGCCGCCTCGGTCAACATCTCGTAGGTCTTGCCGACTCCGGGTGCCGCGCCGAGAAAGACCTTGAGGCGCCCCTTGCCCTCGCGCGCGGCCGCACGCAGCAGGGCTTCGGGGTCGGGGCGCGCCTCGGTCATCTGCCGCTGTTTGCGCCCGGTGCCTGCATCCTGTCGAGAGCGAGATTGAGTTCGAGCACGTTCACGCGCGGCTCGCCGAGGAAGCCGAGCGTCGGTTCTTCGACGTGCTCGGCGATGAGCTGGCGAACGGCCGGTTCGCTGAGCCCCCGGGCCGCGGCCACGCGGCTGGCCTGGAAGCTGGCGGCATCAGGGCTGATATGGGGATCCATGCCCGAGGCGGAGGTGGTCACAAGGTCCGGCGGTACCATCTGCCCCCCCCCCCGGGACGGACAGTGCGGCAACGTCCCAGCCAGAGCAGGTCGGGCATCTAGAGAGCTCCTGGCCTGGAGAAGACGCTCTGCTTGGGAATTGGAACGAGGCGAAGCAGTCCGGGTCCTTCGAGGGTCAGTGCCAGACCTGCCGATAGCAGGGCAAACACCAGGGCACACATGCCGAATTCGGCCAGAGTTGCCCGGTGCGCCGGCGGCGTCAGCACCCACCGGTGCGCCAGCTGCGCAAAGTGCCGGCAGCTCGCCAGCAGGCCAATCCCGGTTAACCGGAAGACCAGCTCGGCAGCCCACCAGCGGCGTCCGCTGCGCAAACGGTCAAGAAGAGATGACATGTTACGACTCCCGCATCATCGATGCGGTGACCCATGTGCTCCCGCGCGCCGTTAAAATTCCACACGAGAATTTGGCCGCAGCATAAACATTCCGTAAAACTCGTGGCGTGGCTCCGTGCCCGCGCGTAGCCCGCGCGAATGAGTGATTCAGACGCGAATGACGATGCCGGCCACCACCGCCAGGACGGCCTTGCAACCCTGGCGATCGGAGCCATCGGCGTGGTCTTCGGGGACATCGGCACGTCGCCTCTGTACGCGCTCAAGGAAAGCTTCATCGGGCATCATCCGCTGGCGGTCGATCCCGCGCACATCTTCGGCGTGCTGTCGCTGATCTTCTGGACGATGATGCTGATCGTCACGATCAAGTATGTATTCGTCATCCTTCATGCCGATAACCACGGGGAAGGCGGGAGCTTGGCGCTGCTCGCGCTGATCGGGCGCAAGCTCGGGGTGAACCGCTGGACGCCGCTCATCGGTATGCTGGGCGTTATCGCAACAGCCCTGTTCTATGGCGACGCGATCATCACACCGGCGATTTCGGTGCTGTCCGCGGTCGAAGGTCTCACCATTGTGAGCGACAGCTTCGCTCACTGGGTGCTGCCGCTCTCGATCGGGATCCTGATTGGTCTGTTCGCGATCCAGTCCCACGGCACGGCGGTTGTTGGCCGACTGTTCGGCCCGGTCATGGTCATCTATTTCGTGATCCTTGCCGTTCTGGGTCTCGTCAACATCATGCACGCGCCGCAGGTGTTGTGGGCGCTGAGCCCACACTACGCGATCGAATTCTTCCTGATTGATCCCAAGCTTGCATTCCTGGCGCTAGGTTCGGTGGTGCTGGCGGTGACCGGGGCCGAGGCGCTCTATGCCGACATGGGACATTTCGGGCGCAAGGCGATCATGGTGTCGTGGCTTTACATCGCGCTGCCGTGCCTGCTCCTGAATTACCTCGGCCAATCCGCGCTCCTGCTCAAGACGCCGGCAGCCGTTGAGAACCCGTTTTTCCTCATGGCTCCAGAGTGGTCGCGGTTGCCGTTGGTGATCCTCGCCACCGTTGCCACGATCATCGCGAGCCAGGCGGTTATTTCCGGCGCCTATTCGGTCTCGCAACAGGCGGTCCAGCTTGGCTATCTACCGCGTCTCAGGATCGAGCACACCAGCGCCAGGGCCGCTGGGCAGATCTATGTGCCGCTGGTCAATTGGGGCCTGCTCGTCCTGGTCATCTTGCTGGTCATGGGCTTCAAGAGCTCGAGCAACCTGGCCGCGGCCTACGGCATCGCGGTGACCGGCACGATGTTCATCACCGCCTGCATGCTGGGCGTGCTCACCTTCGCCGTCTGGAAGTGGCACCCCGCCGTCGCCACGCTCGTCACCGGCAGCTTCCTGATTGTCGACGGGTTCTACTTCGCCTCGAACGTCACCAAGATACCCGACGGTGGCTGGTTCCCGCTGCTGGTCGCCGCGGTGACCTTCACTCTGCTGACGACGTGGGCGAACGGCCGGCGCCTCATGCGCGAACGCCTTGCCGAGGACGCCATGCCGGTCGAGATGTTCCTGCAATCGGTCGGTGAGCGCGTGCGCCGGGTTGCCGGTAGCTCCGTGTTCCTCGCCTCGAGCGCCGAGGGCATCCCTCACGCGCTGCTGCACAATCTGAAGCACAACCACATCTTGCATCAGCGGGTCGCGATCCTGACAGTCGCGACCAAGGGCGTGCCGCATGTCGCGCCGGACACGCGCCGTGAAGTCGAAGCTCTGGGGCAAGGGTTTTATCGCATCGTGCTCAACTACGGCTTCATGGACGATGTGAACATACCAGCCGAACTCCAGGCCGAAGATCGCGCAGGCGGGCCGTTCAAACCCGCTGAAACAAGCTATTTTCTCTCGCGCGAAACACTGATCGTCTCGAGCCGGCCCGGCATGGCGGTCTGGCGTGAGAAGCTCTTTGCATGGATGGTTCGGAATGCCGAGAGCGCCATGCAATTCTTCAAGCTGCCCACCAACCGGGTCATCGAACTCGGGAGCCAGATCGACATCTGACGAGGAACTCGGGCACTTTTCACTCCGACATGCATGCCTTTATCGGGGCTCTGCTCGTAGCACGAGTGACTACCGTGACCGCGTTGCTCAACTGGAGACGGCGCTCGCCGGTGACGATCGATCGAGGTTAGAGGGCATCCCGCAGCTACGCTCGCTCGTGGACCGCATCGTGCTCCGCCCGGCGGGAGAGGGGAAGTGGGGGCGAGCATAAGATCGAAGGTCGACTGCCCGCGAGGCTCGCGCTGGCCGCCGACCAGCCGCCACCGGAGGAAATTACGATAGCGCTGGAGCGGGTGAAGGGAATCGAACCCTCGTCGTAAGCTTGGGAAGCTTCTGCTCTGCCATTGAGCTACACCCGCAAACCCGCAGGAAACCGAAGTTTCGGTCGCTGGCCGCGCTGAGGATTTACAGACCGGTTTACAGACTATCCCGCAGACGCGCGGCGATTGCCATATTGACGGCACCTTGGTCAACATAAGTTCTGCGAATTCCGGCAACCTGCTCGGGAGATCATCTACCGAGCACGGGGGTGACCGTGGCAGCCCGCTTGCCCTTGAATGCGCGGGCGATGCCCTGGGTGAGGAACGGCCTGGAGAGAAGGCGAGGACGGTCTGGATGGCGC
>Ga0068858_100001043_pt1 | contig 28610 bp, 15 predicted proteins | sample KBSSwiS12_FD_66589 | JGI IMG/M metagenome (GOLD analysis project Ga0068858, IMG submission 66589) | Switchgrass rhizosphere microbial communities from Kellogg Biological Station, Michigan, USA - KBS Switchgrass S1-2 | ecosystem: Host-associated > Plants > Roots > Rhizosphere > Soil ... | reverse complement strand
CGCAGAGTGCGATGGCGCAATCGACAATCTTCAATATTCCGAGCACCGATACCGTGGACAAGGGGAAGGCCTATTTCGAATTCGACTTCCTGCCCCAGGCGCCTGGACCGGAGATTGGCGCCATCATCACCATCTACAACCCCCGTCTCGTCGTGGGTCTGCCGAACAACGCGGAAGTCGGCGTCAATTTCCCCATCTATCACGTGGATCCGACAAACAGCGCGTACATTCAGCCCAACATCAAGTGGAAGTTCTACAAGGACGACGACACGGCGGTGGCGGCCAGTGTTGGCGGCGTGTTGAATTCACCGCTCAATTATCGGGACGGACAGGCCACGTGGGGCTATGTCTACGCCAACGTCAGCAAGAAATTCAAGGGTGCCAAGGATGCCCGCTTGACGGTGGGACCGTACGGTGTCTTCGCCAATGCGGACCCGATCAGCGGACCCGTCAGCTTTATCGGTACCCGGGGCGGCGTGCTCATCGGATATGAGCAGCCGCTCGGCGGCCCCGTCAGTTTTGTCGCCGACTGGTTCAGCAGCAAGAACTCCCTCGGCTACTTCACGCCCGGCGTCTCCATCACGCTTCCCCACAGCGGCCTGCTGAACATCGGCTACAGCATCGGCAACGACAGTTGGGAGGACTCGAACGCGACCAAGAACCGCTACGTGTTCGTCTACTATGGCGTAACGTTCTAGCGGGCTTCCGGCCCCGGAGGGCCTCAGCCCGCTATAGCCATTTCCATTTGTACGTAGTGTCCGGCTTTAGCCGGACCGTGAGCAGGTCCGCCTGAAGGCGGACACTACGTACAGAGGCAAATCGCGCTAGTCGAAGAGGTTTACGCTTTCGCTCGAAGACGCGTCGCAGCGAACTGGCCTGAGAGTAGGATGGGCAGCGTCGGAGGTCCACAGTGATGATGATCCGTCGCTCGCTCGCTTCACGCGCCAGCATGCTGTGTGCTGTCGCAGTTCTCGTGGCCATCGCGGCACCGGCTGTGGCTCAGAGCAGTCGGCCGCTCGATGAGGCGGTCACACGGACGGCGACGACCGCGGCGTCCGCGACAACGGCCGTCGGCGACCCCCAGGCGCCTGCCGCAGCCTCCGCCGAGAATCCGGTGTTGACGTTCTTCAAAGGCACCGAGCTGATGGGATTCGTCGACACCTACTACAGCTACAACTTCAACACCCCGAAAGCCCCGTGCGCGACTGTCGGCGGCGTCGCAATTTTCAATTGCCTCCACAATTTCGACGTCGCCCACAACTCGTTCAGCCTGAACCTGGCCGAGCTCGCGCTCGAAAAGAAGCCGACCGCCGATAGTCGCGGCGGCTATCGCATCGATCTCGACTACGGGTCTGCCGCCGCCATCGTCGCCGGGTTCGATCCAGGGGGTTCGACGTATCAGAACATTCAGCAGGCGTACGTCAGTTACCTGGCGCCGGCGGGAAAGGGCACCCTCCAGTGGGACTTCGGCAAGTTCGTGACGCCCGCCGGTAACGAAGTGATCGAGACCAAAGACAACTGGAACTACTCGCGCAGTCTGTTGTTTGCGCTCGCGGTCCCGTATTACCACATGGGCGTGCGCGCGGCGTACAGCCCGAACGACAAGATCACGGTGACCGGTTTTCTCTTCAACGGCTGGAACAATTCGGTGGACAACAACGGCGGCAAGAGCGTCGGCCTTTCTTTCATGGGTAAGCCGAGCGGCAACCTGACGATCGTCGAGAACTACATCGGCGGCCCTGAAACGACGGGGGACAACACCGGGTGGCGTCATCTGTCCGACACCATCGTCACCTACGCGGTGAACAAAGTGTCGAGCGTCGCGTTCAACTACGATTTCGGCAAGGACCAGAACAGCAACCAGACGTGGCAGGGGGCGGCCTTGTATTACAAGTACCAGGCGAACGGCTGGTTCGCCGTCGTGCCGAGGTACGAGTATTTGAAGGACAAAGACGGCTTCATGACCGGCACGTCCCAGAACCTGCAGGAGTTCACGCTGACAGCCGAATTCAAACACAAGGACGGCGTGATGATGCGCGTCGAGTATCGCGGCGATTTCTCGAACCTCACTGGCGGCTATTTCCTGAAGAACACCGGCGAGTTGGTGAAGAACCAGAACGCGCTGACGGTCGGCTGGGTCTACGCGTTCAGCTCGAAGACGCCGTAAAGGTCAGGCACCTGCCCCACCCGACCCCACGATCACCCTACCCGCCGAAATAGCCGCTTCGCGCCTTCACGACAGTCGATGGCAGCTTGACACGGACGTCCAGTCGCCGCCACTCGCGGGCGGCTGCGGCCTCGATGGCGAGCACGTACTGTTGACGCAACTCGGTGACGAGATTCGCAGCGACGGTGGTCGCCTCGCCGAAGGTACTCGCGAAGAGCACTCGCCCACCCGTCCATTCGGCGAGGTCGCGCAGGTCGGCCGTCCCGGAACGGGAGCGCCGGTCTGTCCCCTCGGTCATGACACGCTGGTCGATCGACGGTACGGTCGCGACGATGTACACCGGTACGTCGATCGAGCCGGCTAATCCTGACACTTCGGACGCAGTCAGGGAGCTGCTGGTATCGACGCCGTCCGTCAGCACGATGATCGCCTTCCGCGCGCCGGAACGATCCGCAAGGCGTCGCGCGGTCGACGCGGTCGCGTCGTACAACGACGTGGTGCCGTATGGCCGGAAATCGGACAGGGCATTCTGCAGCAAGGCGATATCGCCGGTGAAGTCCTGGCGCTCGTGCAGCGACGAATCGAACGTGAACAACCCCGCCTCGTCATCCTCGGGGCGAAGCTGCGACAACACCGAATCGAACGCCCTGCGCGCCATCTCGATCTTTGGTCCGACGCTCATACTGCCGCTCGTGTCGACCAGGAAGGCGAGACTGAGCGGCGACCGTTCATCGGACCGCAGCGAGAGCACGGGCCGCAGCTGCCCGTTGTCGCGAACTTCGAAATCGGTCGCCGTCAGTCCCTGCCGCGATCGTCCGCGCGCGTCCCGCACCGACGCCTGAATCGTGACGAGATCGACCGAGCTCCGGAACGTCTGCTCCGGCTGCGCGTCAGGCCTTTGGGCGCGCAGCGAAACCGCTGCGGCGAAGAGCGCGATGAGCAGGACGAGATGACAGAGGGCGAGGCTTGGTGTTCGCATGTGCTAATCCATCAGTCTTCATGCGCGCCCGGCGTAGAGACCACGCCACGGCAGTTAGAAACCTGCGTTGGCGCGGATTCGGTCGAAGCGCGTTTTCTGGGGAGCGGCGGAGTTTAGCACATGTCATCGGTCCCGGCCGCCTGCGAACGGGTGGGAAGGGACTGATGCACTGCAAACGGCTGAGCTGACAGCCCGGGCGGCCAGACCCGCCTGACCATCTGACGGCAGGATCACGTGCGGAATCGCTGGGAGTCGACGGCGTACTTTCGCACTTTGTAGTTGAACACCCGTTCGGTGGTTGCCAGCAGCCGGGCGGCCTTGGCGCGGTTGCCTCTCGTCGTCTTCAGCGCATCCTGAATCAGATCTTTCTCGTACGCCGCAACCGCATCGGTCATCGACACGCGCGTGACGGTGCCCGACGACTCGGCCGTCTGCAGCGACGGCGGGAGGTGATGGCCGTGGATGACCTGGCCGTCGCAGACCAGCACGGCCCGTTCGAGGGCGTTTTCGAGCTCGCGCACATTCCCCGGCCAGTGATACGCCATCAGCATGTCGATCGCGGGTGTCGAGATGCGCTTGATGATCTTGCCGTGCTCGCGCGAGAACTTCTCGACGAAATGGTCGGCCAGCAACAGCATGTCCGCCTTCCGGTCGCGCAGCGGCGGCACGAAAATCGTGAATACGTTGAGGCGGTAGTAGAGATCCTCGCGAAACTTCCCCTCGGCGATGATCTTCTCGATGTCCTGGTTGGTGGCAAAGATCAGGCGGACGTTCACCTTGACCGTGTCGGTACCGCCGAGCCGCTCGAACTCGCGCTCCTGCAGGACGCGCAGCAGCTTCACCTGCGTGCCCAGGTTCACGTCTCCGATTTCGTCGAGGAACAGCGTGCCGCCTTCGGCCAGCTCGAACCGCCCCTTCTTGCGCATCTGCGCGCCGGTGAACGCCCCTTTTTCGTAGCCGAACAGCTCCGACTCGATCAGGCTCTCGGGCAACGCCGCGCAACTGACCTTCACGAACGGCTTCTTCGCGCGCAGCGAGTTGTAGTGAATCGCGTGCGCGATCAGCTCCTTCCCGGTGCCCGACTCGCCGCGGATCAGCACCGTCGTATTGGTCTTCGCCACCTGCGCGACCTGCTCGTACATTTCGCGCACCGGCCCGCTCGTCCCGATGATGTTCGAGAAATCGTAGCGCTCGCGCAGCTCCTGGCGCAGGTGTGTGTTCTCGGAGATCAGCCGCCGCCGCTCGTCTTCGACGGCGCGTTGAATCTTGACCGCCTGCGCGATCATCGACGCGACCACCCCCATGAACTTCACGCTGCTGTCGAAATCGCGCTCCGCCTTGAAGCGCAGGTCGACGCCGAGCGCACCGGCGGCCTTCCGGTTGATGAGGATCGGCACGCACACGAAGCTGAGCTCTTCGCGGGACAACTCGGATCGGCGCGACGCGCGGTGCAGAAAATCCGGCTCGCGGCTGACGCGGGGGATCACGATCGGCTTGCTGCTCTCCACGACGCGGCCGGTAATCCCCTCGCCGACCTTGTAACGGATGCTCTGCGGCGGCTCGTCGAGCCCGTCAGCGGCTTCGATCGTCAACTCGCCGTCATCGCCGAGCAGCGTGACGATGCTGCGGACCGCGCCATGGCGCTTGGCCAGGATTTCGAGCAGGCGGTGAAGGGAGGCTTTCAGGTTGAGACTTCCCGACAACGCCTGGCTCATCTCGAGAAGCGTGGCCAGGCGTCGAGTCTCACGGGTATCGTGACCGTCGGTCGGTTTTGGTTTCATATCGGACGCCGGTTCGGACAACAGGAACATTTGGCCACCATTCTGGCGACCTACAGGATGGTAGGAGTCTGGATCCAAGCTTACATCATTGTTGGACTCCGCCGGCAGCAAAAAAGTGTAAAAACAGACGTGCACGACCGCAACGGATGAGCAATCGAGATGAACGCTTCGATCGCTGGATGGACGCGCTCGCAACGCGGCACCTTGCCGATCTGACATTTCCCGAGGTGTCGCGCGCCCTGCGCGCGCTATCGTCCGCGTACGTGGAGCGCCGGAATCGTCTGGCGGGCGGAACGGCGCTCGACGGCGCAGGAAAGCGGGCGGCGTTCGCCTTGTTCTATGGCCCGCTCCACTACCTCGTGGTCAGGGAAATCGTGCGCGCGCTGCCCGATGCGACGCCTCCGGGATCGCGACTGGTGGACCTGGGCTGCGGCACCGGTGCCGCCGGCGCAGCCTGGGCGATCGCCAGTCCACGACCACCGCAGGTGCTCGGTCTCGACCGCCACCCCTGGGCGCTGGCCGAAGCCGCTCGCACCTACCGCGAATTCCGCATCGTCGCGCGGACCGAACAACAGGACGTGGCGAGCGCCGAGCTCCCGAAATCGCCGACTGCGATTCTCGCGGCCTTCACGGTCAACGAGCTCGCGGACGAAGGACGCGACGCGCTCCTGCCCCGACTGCTCGATCGCGCCGCGCGCGGCGATGCGGTGCTGCTGGTCGAACCAATCGCCCGATTCGTTGCGCCCTGGTGGAACCGGTGGGTGGATGCGTTCGGCGTGGCCGGAGGGCGCGCTGACGAATGGCGCATCCAGGCGGAGCTGCCGGCCCTGGTCGCCAAGCTCGACCGGGCCGCCGGGCTGAACCATCGCGAGCTGACCGCGCGATCGCTGTGGCTCCCTGGATCGCGGGGTTAGGGTCCACGCTCGACGTCCGGGTGAAAAGTTGGCCGCCCGGGCTCAAGTGGGTGAAACCAACTGCCGATAAAGGAGACAGCGCACCCGGTCACCGATGGACCACGACACCCGGAAACTTCTCTGCGAAATGAGTTTGGCGCAATGTGGACCGGTTACTCAGTCGCCATTCTGGCGGCGTCAACACTCATCATTCTGGTCGGGGTTCGACGCCTGAAGAGGCTCTCGGGTGAACTGGCCCATCGTGAAAGGTCGGCGCATCTCCAGGAGGCACAGCGGCACGTTCTCGAGCTGATTGCGAAGGGAGTCCATTTCAAAGAAGTCATGGACGACCTGACGCATGGCATCGAGCGCCTCATGAAGGACTGTGCGTGCGCAGTTCTGCTCATCGACCAGGAACAGAAGTGCTTCAGTGGGGGTTCCTGTAGCGGTCTGCCTCCCGAATACCTGAAAGCCGTCAACGGAGGTTCGATCGGTCCCGAGAGCGGCGCTTGCGGCCTGGCCGCATTCACGAACCAGGCTATCACCGTGTCGGATCTCCGTACCGACGCCAGGTTTGAAGGCGAGCGGGATCTGGCGACGCGTTTCGGCTTACGTGCCTGCTGGTGCGTACCGATTCACGACTCGAATCAGAACGTCCTGGGCGTCTTCGCTGTGTACTATCAGCCTCCGGCCCGGCTGGGCGAGGAGGAACGCGGCATCGTGGAGGCGGGCGTCCGCCTCGCCGGCATCGCAATCGAGCGCATGACGTTGGAGCGGAAACGGGACGACCACGCTGAAACCGTCAAGCTGGCTGAAAAGGCCGCGACGTTCGGGATCTGGGAGATGGACCTCGTCACGGGCTTCGTCAAGGGGTCCGAGGCGTGGGCCGCGCTGGAACGTGTCGAAGATGCCAACGTCGGCGTCCATGTGGACCTGGTGCGACAGGTCGTGCACCCGGACGATCGCGTGCTGCTCGGAGCGGGCTCCGATCGCGCGTTCGCCACGGGGGAACCGTACTGCGTTGATTTCCGTATCGTGCCCCAGCCCGGTACGATTGAGTGGCGCCGCAGCACCGCCCGGGTTCAGTTCGTCGATGGGAAGCCTAGGCGGTTGATCGGCGCTTCTCTCGACATCACCAAGGAAAAAGAAATGGTGGCCGCGGCAGAAGCGGCCAGCCGCGCCAAGAGCGAGTTCCTGGCCAGCATGAGTCATGAGATTCGCACGCCGATGAACGCGATCGTCGGGATGACGAGTCTGTTGCTGGATCGAGACCTGGACAAGGAATCCGCGGAGTTCGTCGAAACCATCCGCACATCCTCCGAGTCGCTGCTGAGCATCATCAACGACATCCTGGACTTCTCCAAGATCGAATCGGGAAAGCTCGATCTGGAGCATCAGGCGCTGGATCTGGTGGAATGCGCCGAAGACGCGGTGGACTTGCTCAGCACGCGCGCGGCCGAGAAGGGGCTGGAGCTCGCGGTTGAAATCGATCCCTCCCTTCCCCGCTGGATTTTCGGCGATGTCACGCGGCTGCGGCAGATTCTCGTCAATCTGGTGAGCAACGCCGTCAAATTCACGGCGACCGGTGAAGTCGTGCTGACCGTCAAACCCTTTTCCACAAGTCCAGAGAATCCGTGCATTCATTTCGCGGTCCGCGACACCGGCTGCGGCATTCCTGCGGATCGTCTGGACCGGCTTTTTCAGTCGTTCAGCCAGGTCGACGCCACCACGACCAGGAAATTCGGTGGCACCGGTCTGGGCCTGGCAATCAGCAGACGGCTCACCGAGCTGATGGGCGGACACGTGTGGGTCGAGAGCGAGCTTGGCAAGGGATCGGTGTTCCAGTTTACGATTCCCCAGGAAGCGGCGCCACATCAGGAAGAGCCGCCCGTCGTCGACGGCCACTGGTCCGGCACGAGAGTCCTGGTCGTGGACGACAATGCGACGAATCGACGAATCTTCACAGCGCAGCTCGTGAAATGGGGCTTCGATGCCGTGTCGGCCACAACACCGAAGGAAGCCATCGAGTTGCTGGGGCAGCAACGGTTCGACCTGGCGTTGTTCGATTTCGAGATGCCCGAGATGAATGGAGTGGAGTTGGCTCGACGGTTGACAGATCTCGGTCTCGTGGCCGAGACCCGATTGATTCTGTCGAGTTCTTCCGTCATGTCACAGCGCGACATGTTGAGTGACGGCAGCGATCCGTTCGATGCATTCCTGACGAAACCCACCAAGTCTGCGCACCTGAGGGAGGTGGTCGGGCGTTTACTGGGTGGCGTCTCAGCCGCGCCAAGCCGGCGCAGCAGCTCCTCGCTCGACGCCGCGCTCGCGCAGCGGCGGCCTTTGCGGATCCTGGTGGCGGAAGACAACGTCGTCAATCAGTTGGTGGCGGTGCGGTTGTTGGAGCGGATGGGATACCGCCCCGATGTGGCCTCGAATGGGGTCGAGGCGCTGATCGCCGTACATCGACAGCAGTACGATGTGGTGTTGATGGATGTGCAGATGCCCGAGATGGACGGCCTTGAAGCCGCACGACGAATCACCGCTGAATGTAACGCGCGCGAACGGCCCCGGATGATTGCGCTGACTGCCAACGCGCTCAAAGACGACCGGCAGATGTGCCTGGACGCAGGCATGGACGATTACCTGACCAAACCGATGAGCGTCGATCGCCTGCAGGTGGCGCTGTCGCGATGCCATTCCTTGAGAAGCCAGGAGGACCTGACCTCCATCTCTGCCTGAGAACGAGGATCCGACCATCCGGAGTTGTCATGCCTCGACCATTTCTGGCCGCCGCACTCCTTCTTGCCGCCGCTCTGCCGGCGAGCGCCGCAGGTCCACCGACCATGCGGGTGGATTACTACCACACGGGCAATGCGACCGAAGAACGCTTCAGCCTCGATCGCGTTGTCGTCGAGCCGTTGCCCTGGCCTGGCAATCCCGCGAGGCCCATCGACAACACCAACCGGGGCAAGTATCTCTTCGAGGTCGTGGACAGCGCGACCGGCAGAACGATCTTTTCGCGCGGGTTCAGCTCGATCTACGGGGAATGGGAAACGACGCCTGAAGCGGCGATGATGCACCGCACGTTTTCAGAGTCGTTGAGATTTCCACTCGTCGAGAAACCAGCGCGGATCGTCCTGAAGAAGCGCGACCCGAAGAACGTCTTTCGCGATGTGTGGACTGTCCCGATCGATCCCGCCGACAAGTTCGTGCAGCGTGGCGCGCCGCCGTCCCCGGCCGGCGCCCTGATCAAGCTGCATGAAAGCGGCGATCCCGCAACCAAGCTCGATCTGCTGGTGCTCGGCGACGGCTATACGGCCGGCGAGCGGGGCAAATTCGAGCGCGACGCGCGCCGCCTGGTCGGCGTGCTCCTCGCGATGTCGCCGTTCAAGGAGCGGCAGCGCGATATCAACATCTGGGGGCTGTCGCCGGCGTCGCCGCAGTCGGGCATCAGCCGCCCTTCCCAGCACATCTTCAAACACACGCCGCTCGGGGCCAGCTACGATGCGTTCGACTCGGAGCGCTACGTGCTGACCTTCGAGAACCGTGCGTTTCGCGACCTCGCGGCAAACGCGCCGTACGACGTAGTGGAGATCCTCGTGAACAGCGCGACGTACGGCGGCGGCGGTATCTTCAATCTGTACGGCACCGTCGCGGCCGACAGCGCGTGGGCGCCCTACATTTTCGTCCACGAGTTCGGCCATCACCTCGCGGCGCTCGCCGACGAGTACTACACGTCCGACGTCGCCTACCTCCCCGCGACGGATCGCGTCGAGCCGTGGGAGCCGAACGTGACCGCACTCCTCGATCCCGCGGCGCTCAAGTGGAAAGACCTGGTGTCGCCCGGAACGCCGCTCCCGACGCCGTGGCCGAAAGACGAGTTCGAACGGTACTCGCTCGACATCCAGCGCCGCCGTCGCGAGATACGCGCGGCCAACCGGCCCGAGGCCGACATGGACGCGCTCTTTCGGGAAGAGCTCGCGCACGAGAAGATGTTGCTCGGAGGCGATCGGTACGCCTCCCGGGTCGGCGCCTTCGAAGGGGCCGATTACGAGGCCCGTGGCTTCTTCCGCCCGCAAATCGATTGCATCATGTTCACGCGGAACACCAGCGGCTTCTGCGCGGTGTGCCGGCGCGCGATTGACGCCATTCTCGACCTCTATGCCCGAGGGTCGTCCGGCTAGACATCTTCTGAAGCCGCTTTCTCTACTGAACGGAGACAAGCTTCCGGCTTTGGAAACTGTCTGAGAGCGGCCGCCCTGCGGCCGCTGGTAGCGACGATTCGTCGCTGCGCGGGCGAATCGTCGTTTGAGGCGAAGCTTCACGACTTGGATGCAGCGCTTGACGCCGCGTGCCGGTTCGTGAACACTAGCGCCCTTGTTCACCTTTTCCGACTGGAAGGGCACACCATGAAAGACGAATTCGACAGCGAAATGGAACTTCCCGATGACGAGTTGATGGAGTCGGAGACCTCACACGACGCGGCCGGCGGCGCCGACGACGATCTGGACCTCGGCGAGCTGGGAGAGGCCCCCGCAGAGAGCGCTCGCTCGACCGGGACAACGTCGAAGGCGCCGAAGCCCTCGCCGGCGGCCGCACCGGGCTCGCGCCGGGCGAAACCGGCTGGCGGCGCGAAGAAGTCGGCGAGTGCCGGGAAGTCGGGCGGCGCGAAGAAAAGCGCGCAGAAGTCGGCCGCCAAGCCCGCTGGGAAGAAAAAGGCCGCTGGTGCCAGGAAGTCGGCCGGCGCGAAAAAGAGCGCCCGTCGTGGTGCGGCCAGGCCGGCGCGGAAGGCCTCGGGCAAGAAGACCGCAGGCGCGAAGAAGACCGCAAAGAAGAGCGCCGGCAAGAAGAAGGGCGCCCGCCGCCGCTAGTCGTCGCCGCGTGCGGGTCAGGGGAAGTCGCCTCGCCAGTCGTCAGCCTCCAGTTGGCAGTCTCCAGTCGTCGGTCGCCAGTCTGACCGACGGCTGACGACTGCCGCCAAACGACTTACCTCAAGGTGATCCCCTCAGGCGCTGCCTGACATCAACCGCCAGCCATGGGCTCCCTCTCATTCCAACGGAGGCCATCATGCCTATCGCATTGCCGATTGCCGCTTTGAAGCCGTTGCTCGACAGGATCGGCAACGCCCCGCTCGATTCGTCCACGCTCGACAGCACGCCGATCGCGGCCGATTTCTCGACCAATGCGCCGTTCGGCTCCGACGTGCTGACGCTGAACCTGCGCGGCGGTGTGCAGCTCTCGCTGTTCAATTCGCTCGACGACAAGGACGCCGATGGCCTCCTCGTCACGAAGGGCAACGACGCCGGCGCGTTCGGCAGCGGCACGCCAACCCTCGAGCTGACCAACGACGCAGCGTGGCTCAAGTACCGGTACGAGGCGGGGCTGAAAGCATCGGTCGACTCGTCTCTTGCCACTCTTGGCTTCACGCTCGCCGCCGAAGCGAACGCCTCCGCGATCCTCACCGATTACCGCCGGCATGGGCACGCGCAGCTCGCGCAGGAAGCGGTGCTCGAGGATCTGGAGAGCGGGCCTCGGCTCGCGGCTCTTCTCCCGCACGTGGAACAGCTCGACGTTCACGACGCAGTAGCGATTCAGTTGGCCGGTGCGCTGAAGCTGGCGGTCACCGTGTCGTGGGCGGACGTGTTCACCAGTCATCTCGGGACGCTGACGGCGCTCTTGAAATCGGACGCCCCGATCGGCATCAAGGTGAAGACCGGCGCGTCGGTCACCGTCACCGTCGCTGTCGCCGACGACTTCATCGTCGCGTTCGCGCGCATTGCGGCCGACGAATGGCAGATTGGTGTGAAAAAGGCGGCGGTGCGCTCGATCGGCGCGGCGCTGCACGCCGGGCTCGACGTGCAGCTCTCGAACGCGGCAGACGTCGACGCGGTCATTCAACCGGTCCTCGATGCGATGTTTGCCGCGACGACCGACAGGATCTTGGCGCTGCTGAACAAGGCGACACTCGCCGATCTGAACGATGTCGAACGGAGGTTGGCGCTGCTGCTGATGCGCCGCCTGGGGCTCGACCCGCTGTTTGCCAAGCTCGAAGACCTGAAAGCGAGGATCGAAGAGGTCAAGGAGAACGTCAGAGCGAAGGTCGAGGAGGCGTTGAAGACGAAGGTGGCGCTGTCGTTCGCGTACGAATATCAGCGCACCAGCACGGCCAGCGAGCTGCTCCAGGCAACCGTCTCGCGTCAGCGTCTCCAGACGCTGCACGCCGACTGCATCCGCGGGAACTTCGGCCCGGCGCTGGACGCCATTCGCTCGAAAACGCCAGGCATCGGGCTGGTGCAGTATCTGAACGAGAAGTCGATTGAGCGTAAGGCGAGCTGGGGCTTCACGCTCGGTGTCGGCAAGTGGCTGAAGATCGGCGGGACCGACACCCGGGACATCAAGTCCGTCACTCGAGGGAACATCGACCCCAGACTGCGCCAGGAGAGTTACCTGGGATTTCGCGGCTACAAGGGATTGTGGGTTGGCGAGACGTTCGAGTGGGGCGGCGACCTGAAGGCCGACATGCCCGGTTTCTCGGAGGATCCGCGCGCGGCCGACTTCGTGTACGGCATTCACCTGTTGTGGAAGCAGACGCACGATCGCCTGTCGGACGACGACGTGGACATCTTCCTCGACGCGGCGGTGCTGTGGGGAGCGATCTCGCAGGCTGAAGCGGCGCGGCGACGGACCGAATTGATCGCGTCGAAGGGCAAAGCGTGCACCGCGACCGTCCAGCTGATGGTGGAAGACAAGGAAAAGAAGCAGACGCTCCGCGCGCTGCTGTCGGCGCTTGGATCGGCACCAGGCATGGCTTCGGCGCTTGCGGCGGCGATGCCGTGGCTTTCGCACAGTGGTGTCGGACGCACCCAGGTGGCGATTCGACGCAACGCATACGCGCCGTTGTTCCAGAAGTATCTCGACCAGCCTGAGATGACGCCCTCGGAGCTGGCCCAGACGGCCAATCGCCTCTTCGCTCACGGCGATTTCGAGGATCTGGGCGTTCTCGAGCTGCACTTCGCCGGCTCGCTCCCGTTTACGTTTGCCGGTCTCGCCCAGTTGAACAGCGACACACCGGCGCGCGCGGCCGGCTTCCGTCTGGCCCTCGAAAGACTACGCGCCGGGATCGAGAGCGGCGCGCGCAGTCAGGCGACGCTGAAGCCGGTATTCCACGATCTGTCGGCGTTCTGGGAGCAGTCGCATCACGTGCGCGCCGCGGGCGCCTACCTCGTGGAAGCGGCGCGGAGCGCGGCGGTGCTCGACGATGTGGAGCGCACGGCGACGTTCACCGTGGGCGACGAAACGCTTATCGTCGGCTAGCCCCGCGGATTGGGTTGAGGGCCAGACAGCTCGCGCTTGAGCCACGCTTTCGCGTGCGTCCAGTCGCTTTCAACGGTCCGCACGGACAGCCCGAGATGTTCCGCCACTTCCGGGCTGGTCATCCCCGAAAAAAATCGAAGGATGACGACCTGGGCGGCGCGATGGTCGATCGCCTCGAGACGGGTCAGCGCGGCCTCGAGGGTCAGAAGATCTTCGACCGGTACGGCACCCGCAGTGGCCGCGAGCAGCAGGTCGTCCAGAGCCACCGGCTGATTACCGCCGCCGCGTTTGTCGCGCTTCTGGTGGCGGCCGTGATCGACGAGAAGGCGCCGCATCGCCTGCGCGCCGAGCGCCAGGCCATGGGTCCGTCCCTGCCATTTCACGTCCCGATCGTTCTGAAGGCGCAACCACGCCTCATGGACGAGCGCCGTAGGTTGAAGCGTATGATTCCGCCGCTCCCGTCCCAAGTACCGACCTGCCATGCGGCGCAGTTCGCCGTAAATCAGCGGAAAAAGCTCGCCAGACGGATCGGGACGCTTGGTGGACACTCCTGCCCCTTCGCTACCGAAGCCGGGAATATTCGAGACGCGCTTCTTTGAGTGGCTTCAAGTCCGGGTCGGCTTCGCTCCAGAGCGCGAACAGGTCTTCATACGCCTTGCGGACCGTGCCCTCGTCGTTGGCCAACCGTGCCGCGCGAGCGAGGCCCAGATGCGCGAGCGGGTACAGCATCGAGGCGGGAACCTCGCCGCGGTGGTCCAGGATACTCTTGAACTGGACGCCGGCCGCCTGGCCATCCTTCAGCTGAAGATAGGCCTGGCCCCGAAGGTAGAGCGGCCAGAACTCCGCTGAGGGTGCGTGGTCGTATCGTCCGACGGGCTCCAGCAGCTCGAGTGCGCGCGCCGGTTCTCCGCGCTGAAGGGCGAGCGCCGCGGCCGTCACCGGCAGCGACACGCGCGTCGTCAGTGTCGCCTCCGGAAACCGCCGGGCCAGCTCGTTCGAAAGGCTCAATGCCTCGCTGCCCGCGCCACACTGAGCGAGCACACGGCTTACCCGTTCGAGCGTGATATTGTCGCGACTCAGCTCGAGGCCCGCGGACACTTCGCTGCGTGCCTCGACACACTCCCCGACATTCGCGTGGGTCTCGGCGTCCTGGGTTGCCAGGAGCGCTGCCACTTCGGGGAAGTTCCCCTGGAGCGACATCTGGACGCCGCGGCGGAACTGCTCGTGAGCGGTCTTCACGTGTCCCGCAAAGGCGGATGCCTGCGCCTGCCAGCCGAACGCGGCATTGGTTTCGCCCACACCCACCGATAATTCCAGGTCGCGCGCCATCATCTTCGAGTCGCCCTGGACGAAGGCGAGAAGGTACGACAGCCGGCGGGCGCCGATGAACGGGAGCCGCCTGTCAACCGCCTGCTGAAGAATCGCTCTGGCCTCCGTCAACCGGTTGAGCCCGAGCAACGCCGCTGAAAGATTCCCGTATGCCGGGACGAATTTGGGGTCGAGACGGATCGCTTCCTGAAAAGGTTTGACCGACTGCTCGAACTGACCGAGGCGGATGAATGCGCTCCCGAGACTGTTGAAGGCGAACGCTTCTCTCGGATACGTCGCCGTCCAGGATCGCGCGAGCTCGAGCGCCTTGTCCCAGGCCTGGATCGCGTCGCGATAATAGCGCCATGAAATGAAGAAGCGCTCACGCTCGCTCACTCGCTCCCGGAGCTCGAATGCCTTCCGGGAAAACGCCGGAGCCAGAGTTGACTGACCGGTGTTGGCGTAGACCGCGGACAGGAGTGCGTGGCCCATGGCAAAGGTCGGGTCGAGCTCGATCGCGCGCCTGAGGTGCGGAATCGCCTCGAGACGGGGAACCTCCCGGCCTTCATCGAGCGCGAGCGAGTAAGCATGGAGCGCGTCGAGCGACGGAGTGGTCGCTCGCGGCAACGGGACGTCATATTTCTGGATGGACGCGAGAGACTCGCCCAGCTTCTGCCGCAGTCTCGACGTCACCGCGCCCAGTGACGTCAGCACCTGCTCCTTGCTGGCGGCTTCGGCCTGTTCCCGCGCCATGACGTCGCCGGTCTCCGCGTTGACGGCTTCCAGCGCGAGTACGTAGTTGCGTCCGAGACTGGCAATGGAGCCGGCGAGCAGTGCTTTCAGCTGTTCGCGTCGCGCGATCTCACGCGCGATGGACCTGGTGACGCGCTCGTCAGGCGAGCGCTGCATCAGCCGCAGGGTTTCCCGGGCCCGCTCGTCGGGAAACACCTTCAGAAACGGTGACTGCTCCAGCGCCACGGCCAGCGCCACCTTGAGCGCTCCGTCGAAGACCGGCTCGCCGGTGGTGTTCTCGAAATCGGCCAGCACGATTGTGTCCTGCTCGGTCAGCGTGCGGGCGCCGGGCGAAACGAAGTATGAGGAAGCGACGACCAGGATGCCGACGACCGCTGCCACTGCCGCGCCCGCGAGCCACCACGGCGTTTTCTCTCCGCCTTGGAGCGCGGGCGTGGACGTCAGGTCGCCACGACGGCCACCGATGTCCGGAAGGCCCGCCGCCATCTCGAGCGCCGAGGACGGGCGATTGCGCGGATCCGGGGAGAGCGCCTGCATCACCACCCGTTCGAGCTGCGGGTTGACGTTCTTGACCAGAGCGGAGGGACGCGGCGGGTTCGTCGCTCCAGGTCGATTGAGTGCATGGTTTCCGACCAGAAGCTCGTACAGCACGAGACCCAGCGAGTAGACGTCGGTCTGTTCCGAAACGGGCGTGCCCGGCGCGCGTTGTTCGGGCGCCATGTAGGCCGGCGTGCCCGTCAGCGCGTGCCGGCCGGCATCCATCCTCGGGATCGCGATCCCGAAATCGGTGATTCGTACCAACCCGTCGTTGTCGATCAGCACGTTCGCGGGTTTGAGATCGCGATGGAGCACGCCTTGTGCGTGCGCCGCCGCCAGACCGCCACACAGCTGGCGGCCGATGTCGGCGACCTTCTCCGAGGGCAGCCGGCCGACGCGCCTGAGGAGCGACGCCAGGTCCTCCCCGCGAACGAGCTCCATCGAGAAGAAGATTCCGCCCTCGGCCTCGCCGACGTCGAACACACGGCACACCGCCGGATGGGTGATCTGTCGTGCGAGGCGAACCTCGTTCAAGATGCGGTCGCGACCGTCCGATCCGGTCGAGTGAATCAGCTTCAACGCGACCGCGGTCTGGAGGACGAGGTCATCGGCGCGCCAGACGTCCCCCATCCCTCCCCGGCCGAGGCGCGCGATCATCCGGTAGCGGCCCGCGAATACCTCGCCCGGTTTGAACAGGGAGTCGACGGAGTCGTGGCCCGGTTCGTCCTCGTCCTCGTCTTCGTGGAACTCCAACAGAGACTCGACTTCCTGTTTCAGTGCCGCGTCATCACCGCAGGCCTCCGCCAGAAACGCGGCGCGCTCGGCGGCCGGGCGCTCGAGCGCGACGAGAAAGACGTCTTTCGCGCGTTGGTGCAACGATGACATTGGTGACGACAGACGAAGTTTACTACCGCCGCGCCCGCCACCAAGGGCACCAGCCCAATGCAACGTTTTACCGCAGAGCGCGCAGAGCTCGCCGAGAATTCTTAACGTTTTACTCTGCGGTCTCGGCGTTCTCGGCGGTTAGCGTGATTGCTTCAGAGGCTCTTCAGGCGCTGGGCACGACGGGCAGGACAATCATTCTCGGGCCGGCGAGCCGGGCGCTCAACGTGAGGTACGAAGCCGGGCGTATTCCGCCGTTGCGTCCACCAGCGGCTGAACGCTCGAGTCGGCACCCTTCCAGAGAGCAAGAAAGGCTTCGTACGCCTTGCGCGCCCCTTCCTCGTCTCCATCGAGCGCCGCGGCACGGGCGAGGCCGAGATGCGCCAGCGGGTACAACGGTGAAGTCGGAGCTTCCCCGCGATGGTCCAGAATGCTCTGGAACTGGGCCCGGGCGGCGCGGCCATCCTTCAATTGAAGATACGCCTGACCCCGCAGGGAGGCCGGCCAGAACTCCGCCGCCGGCGCATGATCGTAGGGCCTGACCGGGTCCAGCAATTCGAGGCCGCGCGCTGATTCACCGCGCCGGAGGGCCAGTGCGGCGGCGGTGACAGGCAGCTGAATCCGGGTCGTCAGTGTCGCCGTCGAAAACCGCGCGACAAGTTCGCCCGACAGGCGCGACGCGTCGCCGCCGGCATCACACAGAGCCAGCACGCGACTGGCGCGCTCGAGCGTGAAATTGTTGCGACCGAGCTCGAGCCCCGCCGAGCTCTCCTTGCGCGCATCGGCGCATTGGCCCGCGATCGCATGCGCTTCGGCATCTTCCATCGTCCACTGTGCGCCGAGCTCGTTGAAGTTATCGCGAACGGCGGCCTGAACGCTGCGTTGGAACAGCTGGTGGGCCGCTCGAAACTGTCCCGAAAAGGCCGACGTCCGAGCCTCCGAATGGGACGACCACATCGCGTCCTGGCCGCTGCGCAGCATATTCAGCGCCTGGGCCATGGCCGGCGAATCGCCCCTGAGAAAGGCAAGCAGATACGTCATTTGCCGGATGCCGATTGAGTCGATCCCATCCGCCCTCGACTCGCGAAGGAGCGACTGCGCTTCCTCGAATCGGTTGAGGGCGATCAACGACCCGACAAGATTTCGATGAGGCGGAACGAACTTGGAGTCGACGCGGATGGCCTGGCGGAAGGCGCCGATCGCGCGATCGTGCTGGCCGAAGGCGGCCGAGGCGAGGCCCAGGCTGTTGAACGCAAACGCTTCGCGAGGATACGTCGTGGTCCACGACAGGCCCAGCTCCAATGCCTTGTCCCAGGCTTGCGCAGCGTCGATGTAATACCGCCACGAAATGAAGAAACGCTCGCGTTCGCTCACTCTGTCGCGCAACTCGAAGGCTCTGCGGGAAAAGGCCGGGGCCTCTTCGAACTGACTGGTGTTGGCGTAGGCCCCCGACAAAGACGCCTGCGCCAGCGCAAAGCCCGGGTCGAGCTCAATCGCGCGCTTGAGGTGGGGGATGGCTTCGACACGAATCGCTCTGCCTTGATCGAGCGCGAGCGAGTACGCATGCAGCGCCTCGAGCGACGAGGTCGTCGCCCGCGGCAACGGGACGTCGAATTTCTGAATCGACGCCAGCGACTCTCCCAGCTTCTCGCGCAGCCTCGACGTGGCGGTGCCGAGCGACGTCAGCACCTGCTCTTTCACCGGGACCTCGACCTGCTCGCGCGCCATGACGTCACCGGTTTCCGCGTTGACCGCTTCGAGCGCGAGCACGTAGTGGCTGCCGAGGCTGCCTATCGACCCGTCGACCAGCGCCTTCAGCCGTTCGCGCCGCGCCACCTCCCGTGCAATCGGGCGCGTGACGCGATCGGTGGCCTCGCGCTGCATGAGGCGCAACGTCTCGCGCACGCGATCGTCCGGGAATACCCTCAGAAACGGCGACTGCTCCAACGCGACCGCCAACGCCACTTTGAGCGTGCCGTCGAACACCGGCTCGCCGGTCGTGTTCATGAAATCGGCCACGACGATCGTGTCCTGGTCCGTCAACGCGCGCGGTGCGCGCCGAATTGCCAACGACGACCCCAGAGCCAGAATGCCGATCGCCGCTGTCACCGCGCCCGCTGCGAGCCACGGCCGCATCCGTCGCCGGCCCGGGGCCTGCGAGGTCGCCGGCAAACTCGCCGCCATCGCGCCTGCCGATGCCGGACGATTCCGGGGCTCCGGCGTGAGCGCCTGCATGATGACCCGTTCGAGCCGGGGGTCGACGTCGGGGACCAGCGCCGAGGGTCTTGTCGGCCGACGGTGCGCGCTCGATTGATCGTGAAACGGCGGGAAGCCGACGAGCAGTTCGTAGAGGACGAGACCGAGCGCGTACACGTCGGTTCCCGGTGAAAGCGGAGCGCCAGGCGCAAGTTGTTCGGGCGCCATATACCCCGGCGTGCCGATGACCGCGTGGTGACCGGTGTCCTCCTGTGCGATCGCGATCCCGAAATCGGTAATCCGCACCAGACCGTTCTCGTCCATCAGCAGATTCGCCGGCTTGAGATCGCGGTGGAGGACGCCGTACGCATGGGCGGCCGCCAGGCCGGCGCACAGTTGGCGTGCGATGTCGAGGACCTTCTCCGGAGGCAGCCGACCCAGACGGCGCAGAAGCGTCGCGAGGTTCTCGCCCCGGACGAGCTCCATCGACAGGAAGATCTCGCCCTCCGCCTCGCCAACGTCGAACACGCGGCACACCGCCGGGTGCGTAATCGATCGCGCGAGCCGCACCTCGTTGAGGATCCGCTCGCGGCCTTCCCGGCTGGGCGCGTTAATCAGCTTCAACGCGACGGGAGTCTGAAGCACCAGATCGTCGACGCGCCAGACCTCCCCCATGCCGCCCCGGCCGATCTGCTCGATCATCCGGTACCGGTTCGCAAACACGTAGCCTGGCACGAATCGATCTCCGCCTGGGGCGGCCCGGAAGGACATTGGCTTTACAGGGATTTTAACGCTCTGGTCCTGAAATCGACCCTCCCGACACGCGCTCACCTGAGCGGCCCGCCTTACCGACCAACCCGGCAGCCTGTCCAAGCTGCCCGCCCGCCCACCTGACCGACCCGACCCATCCGACCCACCTACCCCACCTACCCCACCTGCCCCACCTATCCCACCCGACCTCCGCTGCGGGGTATCCAGCCGTTTGGCGCGTTAGCGGACAGGGTCGAATCGTCGCCCCCCACGAAAGGCAGCGTACCCCAGTGACCAGCACGTCCCGCTCGACGATGACCGCGATGCTCTGCGCCGCCTCCGTGACCGCTCAGTTCGTCGGTGGCAAGGCGACGCGCGACGCGCTGTTTTTGACATCGCTCGACGTGACGGCGCTTCCGACGATGCTCATCGCGACGTCCTTGTGTTCGATCCTGCTCGTCGGCGCGAATACGCGCGCCGGCGGCAAGATCGCGCCGGCGATCCTGGTGCCGGCATCCTTTATCGTCAGCGGGCTGCTGTTCCTGTGCGAATGGCTCACCAGAGCCTCGGCCCCCGCGATGACCGCGGTCGTCGTCTACCTGCACATCTCCGGGTTGGGTCCGCTGTTGGCGTCCGGGGTCTGGCTGATTACCAGCGAGCGCTTCGATCCGCGCACCGCGAAACGGCGGTTCGGACAGATTGCCAGCGCGGGCACGCTGGGCGGCCTGATCGGCGCGCTTCTCTCGGAACGGGTGGCGGCCGTACTGGGAGTGCCCGCCATGCTGCTGTTCCTTGGCGGCCTCCAGCTTCTCACCGCGTGGCTGGTGCGGCTCCTTGCGCTCCCTGCCGACGCAAGGGTCAAACCAGGGACGATCGAAGCTGTTTCAGATCCTGCGACGCCTCGCTCGGGCCTGCGGGTCGTTGCGGAGGCGCCGCATCTGCGTCACCTCGTGGCACTCGTGCTGCTCGGCACCACAAGTGCCGCGCTGCTCGAATATCTGTTCAAGGCAAAGGCGGTGGAGACCTTCGGACCTGGCGACAACCTCCTGCGCTTTTTCGCGCTGTATTACGCCGGCACCAGCCTCATCACCTTCATCCTGCAGATTCTGTCGAGCCGGGCGGTGCTCGAGCGGTTCGGGCTGGCGCTGACGACAAGCACGCCTTCGATCGCACTGCTCGCGGGCAGTATCGGCGGCCTGGTGTCACCCGGTTTCGGCAGTCTCGTAGTCGCCCGAGGCAGCGAGTCGATCCTCCGGGGATCCTGGTTTCGCGCCGGCTACGAGCTCTTCTACACGCCGATTCCTGCTGCAGAGAGGCGGGCCGTCAAATCTCTCATCGATGTCGCGTTCGATCGTCTTGGAGACGCCGCCGGCGGCGGACTGGTGCGATTTGCCGTCGTGTTCGTCCCTCTGGCGCAGTCTTCGACAATCCTCTCTCTGTCCATCGCCAGCTCGATCGGCGCCATCATGGCCGCGAGCCGTCTGAACCGCTGGTACGTCCGCACACTCGAACACAGTCTCGTCCAGCGGGCAGGCGCCATCGATCTGTCCGACACCGAAGACGGTTCGACCATGAGAGTCCTGCGCAGCAGGAACACGCCTGAGGAGAGCGGCCAGGACGTCCGGCTCAGCGGCTCCGATAGGACGACGACCGCCTGGAAGCGGGACGCGACGTTCAAAGAGGCGACGAGGACCGTAACTGTCGATCCCGAGGTACAGGACATACTCTCGCTGCGTTCGCGCAACCGGGCGCGGATCATCGATGTGCTTTCCAGACAGGACGGGCTGGCGCCCGGCCTGGTCCCGCACGTCATCCCGCTGCTGGCGTTCGATCCCGTCGCCGATCATGCCCTGTTCGCGCTGCGCAAGGTCGCGGAAGAGCGGGTCGGCGAGCTGACCGACGCATTGCTCGACCCGAACCAGACCTACGCGGTCCGGCGACGGCTGGCGCGCGTGTTCTCGGTGTGCGTCTCCCAACGTGCGGTGGACGCGCTCCTTCTCGCGCTCGACGACGCTCGGTTCGACGTGCGCTTCCAGTCCGCACGCTCCCTGGCGGCCATCCTCGACAAGAATCCGAGGATCCATGTCGATCGCGAGCGAATCTACGAGGTCGTCCTCCGAGAGGCGGCCGTCAGCCGTCCGGTCTGGGAAAGCCGGCGTCTGCTGGACGGGTTCGTCAGCGAGTCCCCGTTGGATGAGTTCGTCCGGGACCGGGCGGGCCAGAGCCTCGCCCACGTCTTTACGCTGTTGTCTCTGGTGCTGCCGAGAGAACCGCTCCAGATTGCCTTTCGAAGCCTTCACTCCGACGACAGGTACCTTCGCGGGACTGCACTCGAGTACCTCGACGGAGTGCTGCCTTCGCCCATCCGCCAGCGGCTCTGGCCCTTCCTCGTGCACCGGCGCGTCAGCCGGGTCGCGCCGCCCCACGACGAAATCATCGCGGACCTGCTTCGTTCGAGCCAGTCGATCACGCTCAACAGCATCGCCGGAGGTCGGGAGCGCCAGGGAAATTCGGAATTTCGAATTCGGAATTCGGAATTCGCAACGCCTGCGGGGATTGAGGCCGTTTGACGCGTTAGGAGGCAGCCACCCGAACAGGAGAGACCAATGTTCCAAGCTGCCGACTCCTCGATTCATACTTCCGACAAATCCCGTCTCGATCGCGCGCTGTCACTCTTCACCGAGGTTCGAGCCGGCGAGGCCGCGACGGCCCTGCTGATGCTGGCCAACATCTTCCTGCTCCTCGTCTGCTACTCGGTCATCAAAACCGTCCGCGAGCCGCTGATCCTGCTTGGCGGCGGCGCCGAGGTCCGGTCCTACGCGGCGGCCGGCCAGGCGCTGCTGCTGATGGGATTCGTGCCGTTGTACGGCTGGTTTGCCACCCGCGTCGACCGCGCGAAGCTGCTCGTCGGCGTCACGCTGTTCTTCATCGGCTGCATCGAGCTCTTCGCGGCGGCGGTTGGGGCGCGCGTCCCTTACGTCGGGGTCGCCTTCTTCATCTGGGTGGGGATCTTCAACATGTCGCTGGTGGCGCAGTTCTGGTCGTTCGCCAACGACATCTACAGCAAGGAGGCCGGCGACCGGCTGTTTCCGATCATCATGATCGGGATGACGGCTGGGGCGCCCCTCGGCTCGTTCATCGCGGCCCGTCTGTTCCGTTCGGGCATCACGCCGCAACTCATCCTGCAGATTGCGGCGGCGCTGCTGGCGATAAGTGTGGTGTTCTATCTGCGGATCAACAGCCGGGAGGAGAAGCGCGCCGCGGCGCCGCAGCCGAGGCTGTCGGCCGCCGGAGGGTTCGGGCTCGTGCTCGGCAATCGCTATCTGCGGCTGATCGCGCTCCTGGTCGTCCTGCTCAACATCGTGAACAGCACCGGCGAATACCTGATCGCCCGAATGCTCACGATTCACGTCAAAGAGCTGGCGCTGGCGGATGCCACCTTCAACAAGCAGGCCTATATCGGCGCGTTCAGCGGCGACTATCAATTCTGGGTCAACGTCACCGCGTTCCTCCTTCAGGCCTTCGTCACCTCACGTCTCGTCAAGTACAAGGGCCTCCGCGGGGCGCTCCTGGCGCTGCCGCTGATCGCGCTCGGCGGTTACGCAATCGTCGCGGCTGGCGTCGGCTTCTCGGCCGTGCGCTGGATGAAGACGGCGGAGAACGCGACGGATTACTCGATCATGAATACCGCCCGTCAGCTTCTCTGGCTTCCGACCAGCCGCGTCGAGAAGTACAAAGCCAAGCAGGCGATCGATACGTTCTTCGTGCGGGGTGGCGACGTCCTTTCGGCGCTCGCGGTGTACGTCGGCGCCGCTCTTCTCCACCTGAACATCCAACAGTTCGCGGCGGGGAATATCGTGCTGACGGTGGTCTGGATTGGCGTGGCCGTGCTGATTCTCGAACCCCGCAAAGCGTTCCCGCGGCTGGCGATGCGGCCGCTCGCAACCGCGACCGCGGTTGTCGCTCTCGTTGCCATCGCGGCGCCGGGGCTCGCGCAAGAGACGCGCGAAGACCAGTTGGCCGCCCGGCAAGCGGAGAAAGCGACGCGGCTGCATCCGTACGAGCCAAACCTGTTGGAACAGCGAATCGAACGGGTCGAGAGGCTCGAGACGACGCTCTTCACCACCGGTCCCGTCTATCCGTTCATCGGCTCCACGTTCGACGGAGGCGGATTGGCGTTCGGTCCCGGGTATCGCGCGCGCTACGGCGACACGGGAGCCTTCGACGCGCACGCCGCATGGTCGGTGAAACGCTACAAGGCGGGCGATGCCACGTTGAAACTGCCGGCATTCGCGCACGGGCGCGTCAGCGTTGACCTGCGCGCCAACTGGCTGGATGCGCCCGAGGTGGCGTTCTACGGCACGGGCAGCGATTCGCGCCCGGACGACGGCACCGGCTTCTTCTTGCGTGACACCACCGTGGGATTGTCCACGCGCCTCCAGGCGGCCCCGTTCTTTGCGGTCGGCGGAGGCTTCGACATGATTCGGGTGGAGAGTGGGCCTGCGACGGAAGGTGCATCGATCGCCTCGGCTGACCCCACCTACCGTCGAAGCCGCGTGTTTGCCGAGGTCGACCGGCGCACGTCCCCCGGCTATACCAGACGCGGCGGACTCTATCGCCTGGACTGGTCGGACTATCGCCAGACCAATGCCGGAGCGTACAGCTTCCGCCGCGTGGACGCGGAGGTGCAACAGTTTCTGCCGGTTCTGCGCGAAAACTGGGTCGTCGCGCTGCGGGCGATCGCGTCAACGACCATCACCGCCTCCGGACAGGACGTGCCGTATTTCCTGATGCCGGACCTCGGCGGCAGCCACACGCTGCGTGGCTATCCGGCCTGGCGCTTCCGCGATCGCAACCGGGTGCTCCTGACCGGCGAGTACCGCTGGACTGCCGGGCCGTTCGTCGACATGGCGCTTTTCCTTGACGCGGGCAAGGTCGCGCCTCGAGCCAGGGACCTGGATTTGCGGGGGTTCACGAAGACCTACGGCCTGGGCATGTCGCTTCACACGCCGCTCAGCACCGTGACACGGATCGAGGTCGCGCGCACGCCGGAGGGGACGAGCCTCGTCTTCTCGTTCAGCCCAAGCTTCTAAGAAATTCGGAATTCGGAATTCGGAATCAGGAATGCGTTCGAGCGTTCCGAATTCCGAATTCTCAATGCCGAATTTCTGTCCACTGCGGGGGTTGCACCAGTTTGACGCGTTAGGAAGCAGACACCCGAACAGGAGAGACCAATGAAGACGACTGCCACACTCCGATTTTCGATAGCCGTTTTCGGTGCGCTCGCCGCGGCGGCAACGGCCACGATGCTTGCATCGGCCGCTTCCCCGAAGTTCTACGACGACGACCCGGTCTGGATGGAGCATGACACCCAGGACGCTTCAAGCATGAAGCCATTGGAGGTCAGCCTGCTCGTGGACCTGGCCGCCAACATCATCACGGGGACCAGCGCGTCGGCCCCGCTTCGCGCGAAGAACGTGAACACCGTTGACGAGGTGCCCGACTCGAGCTGGTTCACGAATCGCATCGGACACCGTCCGCTGACGCCGGAGGATGTGGCCATCGGCCCCGACACCAGCGCGGGGCCCGCGCCGGGCACATGGACGGTCACCTCGTCGAAGAGCGACGGTGTGACGCCGGGATTCACGGTCAAGGACACCAACGGCCAGCGCTGGTTCTTGAAATTCGATCCGCCCGGCTATCGCGCGATGGCCACAGGCACGGAAGTCGCGGTGACCAAGCTGATGTGGGCCCTCGGCTATCACGTGCCCGAAAATCACATTGCCTACATGCGCCGGGACCAGCTCGTCGTCGGCGACGGCGCCAAATATACGCCGGCCGGCGGAAAACCGCGCGCGATGCGGCTCAACGACATCGACAATCTGCTCGAGCGCGCGAACCGCGAGGGCGACGGTTCCTACCGCATCGTGGCGAGCCGGGCGCTGCCGGGCAAACCGATTGGAAGAGTGCGTTTCTACGATACCCGGCCCGACGATCCGAACGACATCGTGCCGCACGAGGACCGGCGCGAGTTGCGCGGTTACGGAGTGTTTGCGGCATGGCTGAACCACGTGGACGCCAAGGCGATCAATTCTCTCGACATGCTGATCACCGAGAACGGCCGTTCATTCGTGCGGCACAACATCATCGACTTCGGATCGGCGCTGGGCAGCGGCGGCGTCGCGCCGGCCGATTACTGGGAAGGTTACGAGTATCTCGTCCAACCTCGCGAGATCGCGAAGCAGATGCTGGGGTTCGGCTTCTATTTCCCGAAGTGGCACACGACGCCGTTTTACGAAGCGCGAACCATCGGGCGATTCCCGAAGGACAACGCGGCCTTCAATCCGGATCTGTGGCGGCCGCGGGTGCCGAATCAGGCGTTCCTGCACGCGCGGGCGGACGACAAATTCTGGGCGGCGCAGAAACTGGTGGCGCTGACGACTGACATGATCCGCGCGGCGGTGCACACCGGCGAGTTCGGCGACCCGGCATCGGAAGAATTTCTCGTCCGCGCGCTCGCCGAACGCCGCGACGCCATCGGCCGTGCGTACCTGACGGCAATCAATCCGATTGCGGATCCATCGCTCGACAACGCGGGGAACCTGACGTTCAGAAACGCCGCCGTCGACGCGGATTTCGTCCGGGCGCCGCGCCGCTACCGCGCCGTGTGGTCGACGTTCGACAACGCGACCGGGACGACCGGGTGCCTCGGCGAGACGTCCGGGATCACGACGAGTCTTCAGGCGCCCGCCGGCATTCCGCGCACTGCGGGAGCGTTCGTCAAAGTCGAGTTGAGCGCGGTCGGTGGTTCGCACCCCTCCTGGGAGCGGCCGGTGAATGCATATTTCAGACTCCGCAACGGCGGCTGGAACCTGGTGGGCTTCGAGCGGATGGTGGAGCAGTAAATGCACGAAATGGCCAGTCCGATCAAACTCAGGCGCTCCTTGTGGCTGCTGCTGATTGCCATTCTGGCCCGCGCCACTCCTGCTCTCGCACAGTCGGAACCCGTCTCGCGCCCGCGCTGTGAGGCGTCGCCGTCGTTCCGGCAGCTTTTCACCGGCACGCTGCGCGACTTCCGGCAGCTGCCGTCTCGCGACTCGCTCGGGATTGCGGCCCTCGGCGGCATCGCGGCGTTGGGTGCTCACTCGGCGGATGGGAATGTCACACGCGCCTTTGCCGGCCAGACAGCGCTCGACGACACCTTCAAAAGCGGGGCTGTGATCGGCGGGACTCCGTTCGCGCTCGGGGCGGCCTTCGCCACATACGCGATCGGCAATGCGCTGAGCAAGCCCTGCGTGGCGAGCCTGGGCGCCGATCTGGTCCAGGCGCAGGTGATCGCCGAAGCCCTGACGTTCACGGTGAAGCAGACGACAAGACGCGCGAGACCGGAAGGCTCGGGGTTCTCGTTCCCGTCGGGACATACGACCGTGGCATTCGCGTCAGCCACGGTGCTTCAGCGGCATTTCGGCTGGAAGGTCGGCGTTCCGGCCTATGCCGTTGCGTCGTACGTGGCCGCGTCGCGCGTCGAGATGAAGCGTCACTACTTGAGCGACGTGGCATTCGGCGCCGCGCTCGGCATCGTCGCGGGTCGCACGGTCACCGTCGGGCACGGCAACCGGTTGATGGTGTCGCCGATGGTAACCCCCGACGGGGCCGGTGCCACCTTCACCTGGATCGGGAAGCGGTGAGGATGAGACGTGCTACGATCACGCCTTCCGCTTCGCCGGCATGGGTGGTCCAAGACACGCATCGATATGGTCGCTCCTCATCGCGCTCGCCCTGATGACGGCGGCTGCGGTCTCTACGCGCGCGGCGGACACCGGCACGGTTTCAGGCGCCGTGTTCGATCAGAACGGCCAGCCCGTTGCCGATGCGACGGTGAAGATCTCGGGCGAGGGTCTGCCGTCCGACGGCCGCACCGTGAAGACCAGCGCGAACGGACTGTATCAGTTCGAGTACCTGCTCCCTGGCGAGTACGCGATTGACGGCGTAAAGGCCGGTCTCGGCAGCGCCAAACGCGCCGTGATCGTTGAGGTGGGCAAGGACACGCAGGTCGACATCGTCATCGGCCTGGCGATCAACGAAGCAGTGACCGTGGCGGTGGCGACCCCGGTGGTCGATGTGCGATCGACCGAAATCAGCTTCAACTTCAAGAGCGATACGCTCGACAGCCTTCCACTCGAGCGCACCTATCGCGGGCTGTTCCAACTGATTCCCGGCGTGGCCGACAACCGAAGCGTGGTCGGCCCGGCCGCCGGCGGCAACCGGCAAGACAACACGTATCTGATCGACGGCGCGAACATCACCAACGCCGGGTTCGGGTATCTCAGCACCGAGGTCAACGAGCTCGACATCGCGGAAGTCAATTTGAAGCGCGCGGGAATCAGCGCCGAGTTCGGCCGTACCGGTGGCACGGTGACGAACGCGGTCAGCCGCAGTGGCTCGAACCGGTTTTCAGGGATCGGCCGGATCGACTGGCTGTCAAAGGATCTCGTCAACGCGTACAGACTGCCGGCAGAACTGCTCGATGCCGGCGTGAAGCCCGGTGCGTTCCGCGACCAGCTGCTGACGACCGAGACGGGACCAGCCGTCGGGATTGGCGGCCCCATCCTGAAGAATCGCACCGTCTTCTACGCGTCGGCGCGCTACTCCCGTGAAACGAAGTGGGATCGCGTGAACAAGGTCGCCACCCCGCTGCCGGATGAAACACGTACCGGCCCCGAGCTTTTCGGAAAGCTCACAGCGACCCCGACGATGAACCATCAACTGACGGTCAGCTATCGGCACCGTCCAAGTCACGTCGACAACGCCGCCCTCACCTCGGATATCGCGCCAAGCGTCGCGACGACGACCGACAACGGGAACCGGATCGGCACCGCAGAATGGGCGAATTTCATGGCCGCACGCACTTCCGTCAACGTGCGCTACCTCTACATGAAGGAGAACAACGAAGATGTGCCGGTGACGAATCTCGGGTACCTGCCGACGTTCAACCCGAACAATCTATCGGCGATGGGCCAGTACACCGATCCCCGCCAGGCGAATCT
>Ga0068858_100001040_pt1 | contig 28671 bp, 15 predicted proteins | sample KBSSwiS12_FD_66589 | JGI IMG/M metagenome (GOLD analysis project Ga0068858, IMG submission 66589) | Switchgrass rhizosphere microbial communities from Kellogg Biological Station, Michigan, USA - KBS Switchgrass S1-2 | ecosystem: Host-associated > Plants > Roots > Rhizosphere > Soil ... | reverse complement strand
CGCCTGCGGCATCGCGCCTGCCGCCGATCTTCCGGAGCTGTCGTTCTTCGGCCGGTGGCTCGATCGCGGGTATGCCGGCGAGATGGGATATCTCGCGCGTTCCGCCACCCGACGCGCCGATGTGCGGAACGTGATGCCCTCGGCACGATGCGTCATCGTCACCGCCACGAATTACAACACCGACCGCCCGTATTCGACGGAATCCCAGGAGCGCGATCAAGCGCACATCGCCCGCTACGCCTGGGGCGACGATTATCACGACGTCCTGCTCGAGCGTCTGGACCGCTTGCTCGCCTGGATGCGCGAGGTGGCCGGCGAGCCGTTCGAGGCGCGCACCTACGTGGATACCGGACCGGTTCAGGAACGCGTCTACGCGCAGCACGCGGGCATCGGGTGGATCGGCAAGAACAGCTGTGTGATCAGCCCCACGCTCGGGTCGTGGACGCTGCTCGGCGAGATCCTGTGCAGCCTGCCGCTCGACATCGACCAGCCGGCAGTGGACCAATGCGGGACGTGCATGTTGTGTCTTGAAGCGTGCCCGACGCAGGCGCTCGTGGCGCCCGGCGTGCTCGATGCGACGCGGTGCATCTCGTATCTGACCATCGAGCTGCGCGGGCCCATCCCCGCACCGCTCCAGTCAAGCATCGGAACGCACGTGTATGGCTGCGACGTGTGCCAGGAAGTCTGTCCGTGGAACACAGTCGCGCCGGTGTCATCGGACCCCGTGTGGCAGCCTCGGCCGGTCTGGGATCGTCCGAAGTTGACGACGCTCTCGTCGCTCAGCGACCAGGCGCTGGAAGAGGCGCTCGAGGGGAGCGCGATGTCTCGAGCCAGAGCGAGCGGCTTGCGCCGGAATTTGCTCACCGCGAGCCGCAATGCACAGAAAGCGTGCGATGGCTGAACTGTGAGCTATCATGAATCTGAGAATCTTGGGATGTAACGATCTGAGGATGTGAGTACCGCACGGATGCCGGTAGCGAAAGATCAGATTCTTAGATTCTTAGATTCTTAGATCCTTAGATTCACAGTCATATGTCCTCCCTCGCTCCGACCTTACTGCTCTCGATGCCGCAGCTCGTCGATCCCAACTTCAGGCGGTCGGTGGTGTTGCTGTGCACGCATAACGAAGGGGGCGCCTTCGGGCTGGTCGTGAACCGTCCGCTGGTCACGGCTGGACCGGTCGTGGTGGAAGTGCGCGCCCAGACGCCATCGCTCGAACACACAACGACCACGAGCGAGCGCGAGCTGCAGGTGTGGATCGGTGGCCCCGTCGAGCCACAGCGGAGCTGGATTCTGGTGGGGCACGATCTGGAGGAGGACGAAGAGCGCCGCGGCGCGCGCATCGCCGAAGGGCTCTATTTGTCGACGTCCCCGGACCTGCTCCACCGTCTGCTCGGCCCCAAGCCGCCGGAGCGCACGCGGCTGTTTGTCGGGTACTCGGGCTGGGGTCCCGGTCAGCTCGAAGCAGAGCTCGAAAGTTCGGCGTGGCTGATGAGCGATGTCGATCGGGATTTCATCTTCTCCACGCCGGCCGAACAACTGTGGGAATCTGCCATCCGGCGATTGGGCGCGGACCCGGCGACGCTTCAGATGTCACGCGGCGTCCACTGACGGGCAGATTGTGCGCCGACGTGCGGCAATGTCTTTCCCACGACACTCCACACGCGCGGAAAACGGTGCCCGCCTCCCGTCGACCTTGCAGTCCAGCCTCGAGCCTCCCGTTATAAGCTAATCGGGATGACGACACTCCGGTCGTTCGGTTTGGCGTTGGCGCTCGCGACAGCGTGCGCATGTGCGGGGATGCTGGTGCGCGCGCAGGAGGGCTCAGTGCCGGACACGTCGAAACTGCAGGCAATGGCCGCGCGGTTCGCGCCGACGGAAATCGGCGCCGATCTCTCGTCGCTCTCCGCCGGCGATCGGCAGGTGCTCGCGAAGCTCGTCGAGGCGTCGAAAATCGTCGACGCCTTGTTTCTTCGCCAGGCCTGGGCTGGTAACGACGGGATGCTGCTGGACCTTGCGAAGGATCAGACGCCCGCTGGCCGCGCGCGTCTTCATTATTTCCTGATCAACAAGGGGCCATGGTCGCGGCTCGACCACAACCAGACCTTCGTGCCGGGCGCGCCTGCGAAGCCCGCCGGGGCCAATTTCTATCCGGAGGACGCGTCGAAAGCCGACCTCGAGCGCTGGATACAGTCGCTCTCGGGCGACGAACGGGCGCGGGCGACAGGATTTTTCACGGTCATTCGCCGCGGCGCCGGCGGCGCCTTCACTGTTGTTCCCTACAACGTCGAGTACCAGAACGAGCTCGGTCGCGCCGCCGGGTTGCTGCGCGACGCGGCAGCCTTGACGTCGGAGCCTTCGCTGAGGGCGTTCCTGACCAGGCGAGCCGCTGCGTTTCTCTCGAACGACTACTACGACAGCGACGTCGCCTGGATGGAGCTCGAGGGGGCGATCGAACCCACCATCGGGCCCTACGAAGTCTACGAAGACGACCTGTTCAACTACAAGGCGGGATTCGAATCCTTCGTCACCGTGCGCGACGAAGAGGAGAGCGCGAAGCTCCAGAGGTTCGCCGGCGAGCTGCAGGACATCGAGAACCATCTGCCGATCGATCCGATCTACCGCAACCCGTCGCTCGGCGCCCTCGCGCCGATCGCCGTGGTGAACGAAATCTTTGCCGCGGGCGACGCGAATCACGGCGTGCAGACCGCGGCGTTCAACCTGCCGAACGACGAGCGGGTGGTCCGCGAGAAGGGCAGCAAGCGGGTCATGTTGAAGAACGTTCAGGACGCGAAGTTTGCCGGCACGCTGGTGCCGATCTCCAAGGTCGTGCTGGCACCAGCCGATCAGAAGCACGTGGCGTTCGACGCGTTCTTCACGCACATCCTCGTCCACGAGCTGATGCACGGCCTCGGGCCGCACAACATCACCGTGAACGGCCGGCAGACGACCGTGCGGCAGGAGATGAAAGAGGCCTCCAGCGCGCTGGAGGAAGCGAAGGCCGACATCTCGTCGCTCTTTGCGATCCAGTACATGATCGACAAAGGCGTGCTGCCGAAATCGATGGAAGAAACGCTCTACACGACGTTTCTCGCGTCCGCGTTTCGATCCATTCGCTTCGGCGTCAACGAAGCGCACGGGCGCGGCATCGCGATTCAGCTGAACTACCTGCTCGATGCCGGCGGCGTCATCGTCGGTCCGGACGGGACCTTCGCGGTGAATCGATCGAAGATGAGGGAGGGCATCACCGCGCTGACGCGCGAGATCATGACCATGCAGGCGCAAGGGGACTACGGGAAGGCCAAGGGTCTTGCGGAACGGTTGGGAGTAGTCCGGCCATCCGTCCAGAAGGCCCTCGACAAGCTGACGAACGTTCCGGTCGACATCGAACCTCGCTTCACCGCCGCCGCTCGCCTCCTGACCAGCTCCAGGTAGAGTCGAGTCTAACTCCGCGTCACGTGCAACGGCACCTGTTCGGCGGGTCCGGTCAGTTCCTGGGGCGGGTCGCCTGCCGCGAGTCCTTGCGCGACGATCAGTTCGCGGGCCTCCACGCGCAGCTTCGGTAACCACATCCGGAACACCACTGCGGCGATGACACAGATCGCGCCGCCGACCGCGACGGTGGCTGGCGCGCCGATGCGCTCGGCCGCGTATCCCGCGGACAAGCCGCCAAACGGCGCCATCCCGAGAAACATCATCGAGTAGACCGACATCACCCTTCCGCGCAACTGGTCGGGGACCATTGCCTGAATCAGGGTATTGGACGATGCCATCTGCACCATCAGCGAAAAGCCCACTGGCACCAGCAACGCCACCGACAGCCAGAAGCTGCGAGAGAGCGAGAAGAGTGCGAGCGACACGCCGAACGCGCCCGCGGCCCAGCCGACCCATGAGCCGAGGCCGCGCACATCGCGTCGCCCCGCCAGGCTGAGCGCGCCGCCGAGCGCTCCGAGCCCCGAGGCGGCCATGAGGAAGCCGAGTCCGCGCGCGCCGCCGCGGAGAATCTCTTCGGCGAACACCGGCATCAGCACCGCGTACGGCATGCCGGCGAGGCTGACGACGCCGAGCAACAGCAGCAGCGCCCGTACCGGTGCCGTCCGCAGCACGAAGCGGAATCCTTCGAGCGTGTCGCGGAACGGCGAGTGCGCCCGCGCGCGACGCGTGGCCGTCACCCGCATCATCAGGAGCCCCCCGATGACCGCGACGTAACTGAGCCCGTTCAGCAGGAAGCACCAGGCCTCGCCGACCGCCGCCACCAGCAGACCCGCAACCGCGGGACCGACGACGCGCGCGCCATTGAACATCGACGAGTTGAGCGCGATCGCATTCAGCAGATCTTCGCGGCCGACCATCTCGACGACGAACGACTGCCGCGCGGGGATGTCGAACGCGTTGACGACGCCGAGGCAGGTCGCGAGCACGAACACGTGCCACACCTGCACCCGGCCGGTGAAGGTGAGGAGGGCGAGAATGAGGGGCAGCGCCATCGAGACGCTCTGCGTGATCACCATGATCCGGTGGCGATTGCCGCGATCGGCGACCGTGCCGCCGATCGGCGCGAGAATGAAGACCGGAATCTGACTGCAGAACGCCGTGACCCCGAGCAGGGCCGCCGAACCGGTCAGCCGATACACCAGCCACGACTCGGCAACCGACTGCATCCAGGTGCCGCTGAATGAGATGAGCTGGCCTGCGAAGTAAAGCTGGTAGTTGCGATGCCGGAAGGCGCGGAAGAAATGTCGCACTCGGCTAGTTCATCGAGCAGGCTCCGGGCCCGCGCGGATCGCCGCACGAGCCACACGGTCCGCGCTGAGCTCCATCGAACGGGGCGACGTCCGCGCGCGATCCCGATCCGTTGGCGCCGACCGCAAAGGTCGAGAGTTGTTTGCTGAGCGTCTGGCCGTGACACGCGGGACACACGGCCTCGCGGTCCGCTCGCGTCAGATGCTCGAAGTGGTGACCGCAGGACTCACACTGGTACTCGAAGATCGGCATATCTTGACTCTTACGCTATTGTAAGGCGCAGTCGCGAAATCACGAAACCAGGCGGTGGCGTGAAGCGAATTCTCCAACGTGTGTCTGGATTAATCGTAGGCTACCCGAAACCACCTGAAAACCAGGAGGGGAGCCAGCCATGTTTGGCCGATTCGGTCTGACAGATTTGCTGACGGTGTCGCTCGTCCTCGCGCTTATCCTGTTGGCGAGGTATCGGGGCTGGGGCCGTGGATGGTGGCCGCCGCGCGGTCCGTTTTCACACTGACCGACGATCACGTGCAACGCCTTCGCCTCAACCACCCAGTGGTCCGGATCGCGCTCTGCGCGGTCGGGTTCCGGCTCGCGTCCGCTGCGCTTGCGTTCGTCGCGAACGTCGTGTTCCCTGATGCCAGCAACCAGGGCTTTTCGATGTTCGGCACGCCGAGTCCATTCTGGGACGCGTTCACCAGACACGATTCGGGCTGGTACTACCAGATCGCTCGTAACGGGTTTCATTACACGCCCGGCGGCCGCGACACGATCGCGTTTTTCCCCGTGTATCCGCTGTTGATGCGATACGTCGGCCGTGCCTTCGGGCGGAGCCCGTCAGACCTCTATCTCGGCGGCATCGTCGTGTCGTGGACGGCGTTCATCGCCGCCATGATCGTCCTCTACTTCCTGGCGCGCCTGGATTTGCCGCGGCGCCTCGCCGAGCGCGCCGTGTTGTTCACCGCCATCTTCCCGTTCGCGTTCTTTTTCGGCGTCGTCTACACCGAGAGCACGTATCTGATGTTCACCGTGCTCACCTTCTACTTCTTCCGCACGCGACGCTGGATCGCCGGCGGGATCTGCGGCGCGTTCGCGACGGCGTCGCGCGTCAACGGCATCCTGATGTTTCCCGCACTGGCGTGGATCGCCTGGAGCACTGCTGAGAAGACATCGCGCGATCGGATGATGGCGGCGATCGGCCTCGCGCTCGTGACGTGTGGCGTGGGGGCGTACTCGCTCTTCGTCTATCAGCTCACCGCGATTCCCGGCGGCAGCCACAATCCGTTCGAGTGGGCGGCGGCGATCGAGCGGTGGGGCTACTACCCCGGTGGATCGCCGGGGACCGCTCCGCTCCAGCTCCTGCGGCACCTCGTGACGCACCCGTATGCGTACCTGGCGGGCGATCGCCAGGCGCCCTACGACACGCTCAATGGTCTCGCCGGGATCGCTTTTCTCGTGTCCGTTCCGTTCGTGTGGCGCCGTTTTGGCGCACCGTACGGGTTGTTCGTGCTCGCCAATCTGTGGCTGCCTCTTTCGTCGGGTGTGTTCGAAGGAGTCGGCCGCTACTGTGCGGTGATGTTTCCGTGCTTCATCTGGCTGGCTACGCTTCGCTCGCGCGCGGTCACTGCGGGCGTCTGCGTGACGTTCGCCATGTTGTACACGCTGTGCCTCGCTCTCTTCACGAACGTCCATCCGCTCTTTTGATGGGCGACGAGGTGATTACCCGATTACCGGATTGTCACCTCCGGCATCCCGTATACTGGAAAGATGTCTGTGTCCCTTGAACGACCGTCTGCTGTTTCCGGCCGCGCCGAGATCGCCAACCCGCTGCGACGTAACATCGCGATCATCGCGCACGTCGATCACGGCAAGACCACGCTGGTCGATGCGCTCCTGCATCAGAGCGGAGCGTTTCGCGCGAACGAACGCGTCGCCGAGCGGGCCATGGACAGCAACGAGCTCGAGCGCGAGCGCGGCATCACCATCATGGCCAAGAACACGGCCGTGCACTACAAGGATCACCTGATCAACATCGTCGACACCCCGGGGCACGCAGACTTCGGCGGGGAGGTCGAGCGGACGCTCTCGATGGTGGACGGTGTGATGCTGCTCGTCGACGCGTCCGAGGGGCCACTGCCACAAACCCGGTTCGTGCTGCGGAAGGCGCTGGAGCGGCGCCTGACGCCGATCGTCGTGATCAACAAGATCGACCGGCCTGACGCGCGCGCGGCGGAAGTCCTCAACGAGATTTACGATCTCTTCATCGATCTCGATGCGAGCGAGGATCAGCTCGATTTTCCGGTGCTCTACACCAACGCACGAGTGGGAACGGCGAGCTTCGATGCGAGCCTCCCGGGAGAGGACCTGCGGCCGTTGTTCGACGCCGTCGTGGAGTACGTGCCGGCGCCGCGCGGCAACCCCGATGCGCCGCTGCAGATTCTCGTCGCCAATCTCGACGCCAGCGACTACGTCGGTCGCATCGCCATCGGCCGCATCTTCAACGGCCGCGTCAAGATCGGCGACCCGGTGGTCGTCTGCAAGCTGGATGACGCGATCCACGAGACGAAGGTGACGAAGCTCTACGCGTTCGACGGCCTGAAGCGCGTCGACATCCAGGAAGCGGCTGCCGGCGACATCGTCTGCCTGGCCGGTATCGAGGACATCACGATCGGCGAGACGATTGCGGACGCCGAGCACCGCATCGCCATTCCCGCCGTCGCCATCGACGAGCCGACGGTGTCGATCGTCTTCGGCGTCAACACTTCGCCGGTGGCAGGCCGCGAAGGGCAGTACGTGACCTCGCGACAACTGAAAGACCGGCTGGAGAAGGAACTGCTCGGGAACGTCTCGATCCGGGTTGAGCCGACGGACACGCCCGAGCAGATGAAAGTCGTCGGGCGCGGCGAGCTGCAACTGTCGATTCTCATCGAGATGATGCGCCGCGAAGGCTTCGAGATCCAGGTCTCTCGTCCCGACATCGTCACCAAGCAGATCAACGGCCAGCTGGTCGAACCGGTGGAAGAACTGGTCATCGACGTGCCGGAGGATCACCAGGGGATCGTTATCGCGCAGGTCGGCGAGCGGCGCGGTTCGATGACCAAGATGGTGAACAACGGCAGCGGGCGCGTGCGGCTCGAATTCCGGATTCCGGCCCGCGGACTGATCGGGTTCCGCTCCCAGTTCCTGACCGACACCAAGGGCACCGGGATCATGAATCACATCTTCTCGAGCTGGGAGCCGTGGCATGGCGCGATTCCGTCCCGCGAGAACGGCGCGCTGGTCGCCGATCGGGCGGGCGTGACGACCGCCTATGCGATCTTCAACCTGCAGGAGCGAGGCGAGATCTTCGTCGATCCGGGCCTGACCGTCTACGAGGGGATGATCATCGGCGAGAACGCACGGACCAGTGACATGGATGTCAACGTCACGAAAGAGAAAAAGCAGACCAACATGCGGGCGTCCAGCGCGGACGAGGCCATCCGGCTCATCCCGCCGCGTAAGCTCGGTCTGGAGCAGGCGATTGAATTCATCAACGACGATGAACTGGTCGAGGTGACGCCGTCCAGCATCCGGCTGCGGAAAAAGATCCTTGCCGCGAACATGCGGCCCAAGCCTGCCAGAGACTAGGGGTTGGGGATTAGGGATTAGGGATTAGGGATTAGTAATCCCCGGCCCCAAACCCCTAACGTATGATGAGATCCGTGTTTCAACGTAAGACGACCGGCTCGGTCGTCTGTCCCTCCTGCGGTTCGCTCGTCGGCGTTCGCGACGAAAAATGCTATTCGTGCGGGCGCTCCAACCCTGGGCTGTGGGGATTCGGTCCGATGCTTCGCAGCATCGGCGCCGACTTCGGGTTCGGCCCGCTCGTGATCGGCGCCTGCGTCACGCTGTACGTGATCACCCTGCTGATGTCGGGCAGCGAGATCTTCCAGATGGGCGGCATTCTGTCGATGCTCGCGCCGAGCACCCCGGTGCTGTTTCTGTTCGGCGCGAGCGGAGGACTTCCGGTGTTCGTCGCAGGACGCTGGTGGACGGTGCTGAGCGCGGGCTGGCTGCACGCGTCGCTGCTGCACATCTTCATGAACATGTACTGGGTCCGCCAGATGGGGCCCGCGATGACCGACATCCTCGGACCGGCGCGGACCGTGATCATCTACACCGCCGGCGGTGTTGCCGGGTTCGCGCTCAGCTCGCTTGCCTGGGCATATCTCCCGGCGATCCCGTTCCTGCACGGCGGCAGGATCACCGTCGGCGCGTCGGCTCCGGTGTTCGGCCTGATCGGCGCGCTCTATCACTACGGCCGCACGAGCAGCAGCATCGCCAAGCAGATGGCGCAGTCGATCATCATCCAGGCCGTGATCTTCGGGGTCATCATGGGTAACGCTGGCATCGACAACTTCGCGCACCTCGGCGGCTTCGGCGGCGGCTACTTCACGTCGGCCTTTCTCAACCCGATGACACGCGAGCGTGGCGATCACATGCTCATCGCGATCGGCTGCCTCGCCGCTACCGTTCTCTCCATTGCCGCCTCCGTCTTGACCGGCTTTTCGATTCTCCGCTGAGCCCGAGCTGCCCCAGCCGTTTTCACTTGCACGCATGCGTAGTGTCCGGCTTCTTGGAGCCTGAAGCCCGGAGACTGTAGCCGGGTCCGTCTGTCCCCTGCACGCCAGGCTCATCAAGAAACAGACAGGACCGCGGCTTTGTCATTGTTTTGTCAAACTGGCCCCGTCGCGGGTCGGCTATTCTCGCAGTGAGACCGTTAAGGCACCTGAGTTGACGATCCGCAGCGGGCCGGACGAAACCACACGAGACGCCCGAATCGAAGCTCCAGTCTCCCTGTGGAGCGTCAAGTCAAGTGCCATTCCACCGTAGATGACGGGAGGGGTATTTCTCGGGCCATGAGCAGGCGGGGTTCGCTGTGGACGATGTCGGCGTGTGGCGTGTGGGTCTCGGTCGCAGTGTTGACGGCGGCCCAGTCGCCATCGTCGCCACGCATTCGCACGCAGGCCGTGCAGCAGTGCCGTGTCGACGGCCACGTGAAGAGCGGGAATGTTGAGCTGCCGGGAGTTTCTGTCGTCGCCGTTGGCAGCGATTCGGCGAAGGCGGCGACCTCCACCGGCGTCGATGGCAAGTACGCGTTCGCGCTCCCGCCAGATGCGACGTATCACCTTGCGGCAGACCTCACCGCCTTCACGCGGGTCGAGCGAGACGTCAGGCTCAGCGCGCCCCCCTGCGATACGACGATCGATTTCGAGCTCGCGTTGACAAGACGGCGTGACCCTGTGGCGACTGCGACGCAGCCTTCAACACCCGCGCCGGCCGTTGAAGCACCGCAGGGCGGTCGCGGTCGCGGGGGACCGGCAGGCACGGCAGGAGGCCCTGGGAGCCAGCGCTTTCAAACCCTCAACGTTCAGGCCGACGCCAACGCCGCCGCCACACTGGAGGCTGCGCCGGCCGACGACGCCGGCGATATCTCCCGGCTGCTGCCGCCGGGCTTTTCTGCCCAATCGGCCCAGTCCGACGCGATTGCGCTCAACGGCAGCGCTGATGCCACCAGTCTTGATCGTGGTCAGTTGAACGACAGGCTGCAGGCCATCCGCCTCGGAGATTTCGATCCGGCGACGGGACAGTTTGCGGGTGCCGGCGCCGACGGCGCGCAAGGACCCGGCGGGTTCGCAGGTCCGGGAGATTTGGGCGGCCGGGGCGGTCGCGGTGGCCCTGGCGGACCGGGCGGACCGGGTGGCGGGCGCGGCGGCGGGCGCGGCCTGATCCTTGGCGGGCGCGGTGCGCGCGGCCAGAGCCCGTATCAAGGGTCGACCACCTATACGTTCGGCGGCTCGGTGCTCGATACCCCGCCCTATCAACTGCGGCAGGACGTGCCCGTGACGCAGCCGCAATTCACCACGAACAACTTCGGGGCCTCGTTCGGCGGACCGGTCAGGATTCCCGGGCTCTACGCGAACGCGAATCGGCGAACGAACTTTCAACTGAACTACACGGGAAACCAGTCGAACAACCTGTTCGACCAGTATGCGACTGTTCCCACCGACGCGATGCGGCGCGGCGATTTTTCGGCGAGCCCGATTGCGCTGATCGATCCCGCGACGGGGCAGCCGTTCCCGGGCAACCAGATTCCGGGAAGCCGGATCGATTCAGGGTCGGCGCAGTTGCTGCCGTTTATCCCCGCGCCGAATCTGGCAGGCGCGACACAGAACTACCACGTGTCGACCACGTCCCACTCGAGCGCAGACAATTTCAGCGCCAGGCTCACACAAAATCTCTCCCCGACCGTCCAGCAAGGTCGCGGCGGGCCGGGCGGCGGGCGCGGGGGCGGAGGGTTCGGCGGCGGCGGCGGTGGCCGGGGAGGCTTTGGTGGTTTTGGCGGACCTGGTGGCCGTGCCGGCCGCGGAGGCCGTGGCACCACCATCATGTTGAACGCTCAGGTGCAGTACCGGCGGACCGACACTGAATCGCTGAACGTGTTTCCCAACCTGGGGGGCCAGACGACCAACACCACCATCAGCGCACCGATTGGGCTGAACATCGTGCGCAACCGGGTGATCCAGAACTTCACCGTGAATCTCACGCACGCGAACGTGCAATCGACGAACACGTTCTCGGGTGTCAACAATGTCGCCGCGCTGGCCGGCATTCAGTATCCGGGGAAGGCGTCGACCGATCCGTTGAACTGGGGCGTTCCCAACCTGTTGTTCTCTGGTTTCACCGGAGTGCGAAGCGCACCCGCGAGTCTTCGTTCGGAAAACCGGATCACGACGAGTTACATGTCGGTGCGTCCGCTCGGCCGGCACCAGGTCAGATTCGGCGGCGATTATCGCTACGACACGTCCAGCACCGAAAGCAACGCGAACGCGAGGGGCAGCTTCACGTTCACCGGGTTGTATTCGTCCGGGGGATCGCAGGTGGCGGGGCGGACCGGCGCCGATTTCGCCGACTTCTTGCTCGGCGCTCCGCAGCAGGCGACGTTGCAGGTGGGCGGGGTGACGCACTTGCGGCAGCGCTCGTTCGATCTCTTCGTCGAGGACAACTGGCAGAAGAGCGCGAAGCTGACGTTCAACCTCGGGCTCCGGTACGAGTTGGCGATGCCCTACGTCGAGGTCAACGGCCAGATGGCGAATCTCGACGTCACCCCGACCTTCACCGCGGCGGCGCCCGTCGTCTCGGGCGGCGTGGGACCTTACTCCGGTGCGTTTCCCGCCGGCCTGCTCAACACCGATGTCAACAATCTCGGGCCGAGGCTCGCCGTCGCGTACCGCGTCGCGAAGAACACCGTGCTTCGAAGTGGCTACAGCATCACCTACAACAGCGGTTCGTATGCGTCGATCGCCCGGCAGCTCGTCGCCGAGCCGCCCTTCGCGGAGACGGAAACGATCATCGGCACGGCCACAGGTCCGCTGACGCTGGCCGAAGCGCTGCTCTCCTCGACCGCGACGACGACCAACAATTACGGCGTCGACAAGGACTACTCGCTCGGCACGATTCAGACGTGGAATGCGGCGTTGAGCCGGGACCTTCCGAAAAACTGGAACGTCACCGGCGTCTACACGGGCACGAAGGGCACGGATCTCGACATCCTCCGCGCGCCGAATCGCGGGCCGCTCGGTCTCCTGATCCCTGGCGTTCAGCCGTTCACCTGGGAGTCGTCTGGCGGCCATTCGATCCTGAACGCCGGCAGCCTGCAGGTACGCAGGCGGCAGGCGGGCGGCATCGGCGGCGGCGTCTCGTACACGATCGCCAGGTCGATGGACAATGCGTCATCGCTTGGCGCGGGCAGTCCGGTTGTCGCGCAGGACGACAAGAATCTCGACTCGGAGTGGGCGTTGTCGAGCTTCGATCGGCGCCATCAGTTTTCAGCCGATCTGTCGGTGGAGCTGCCGTTTGGGCCGAACCGGCGCTGGCTGAAGAACGGCGGACGGCTCGCGGGGATCGCGGGGGAGTGGACCGCCCAGTTGACGTTCACCGCGCAGTCCGGCACACCGCTGACCGCGCGCGTCATCGGCGCCGCGAGCGATGTCTCTCGAGGAACGAACGGTTCCTTGCGGGCTGACTTCACGGGTGCCCCCATTCAGTTGAGCAATCCCACGGTCGACGAATTCTTCAACGCGGCGGCGTTCACCGTTCCGCCGCCGGGTGTATTCGGCGACTCCGCGCGCAATTCGATCGTCGGTCCCGGAGCCCGTCAACTGAACGCGGCGCTGACGCGCGACATCCGGATCGGTGGCAATCGATCCGTCTCGCTGCAGATCAACGCGAACAACCTGCTGAATGCGGTGCAGTGGGCGTCGGTCGACACCAACGTCAACTCTCCGACCTTTGGACAAGTGCTGTCAGTCCGGCCGATGCGAAGCGTGACCGTCAATGTCAGGTTCAGATATTAGAGAAGTCCGCGGGCAGCGGACCCTCGTCATGTGCCTTCTTGTGCTGATCGCACTCGCAACGTCAGCCCTGATCGGGCAGCAGCCGCCGACGCCGCAAGCCACGCCGGTGTTTCGCAGCGGCGTCGATCTCGTGCTCGTCGACGTCGTCGTGCGCGACAGGACCGGCGCCGTTGTCAAGGGTTTGACTGCCGATGACTTTGAGTTGCTCGAGGACGGCGTCCGCCAGCAGATTCGTACATTCGCGTTCGAGGAAATCACGACGACCGCTCCGCCGGTGACTGCCGGCGCGACGCTGTCGGTCGGTAGTGCCGGCACGGTGGCTAAGCCTGGCGAGGCCGCCTCCCCACGCGCACCACGGCCGACCGCTGACGACGGAGCCACGAAACCGCTGACGTCCGACGATGTGGCTGGACATCGGCTGTTGACTCTTGTGTTCGACACCAGCTCGATGCAGCCCGAGGACATCCAGAAGGCCGCCGATGCCGCGGTCAAGTGGGTCGACGAGCAGATGACCTCCGCCGATCTCGTTGCCGTCGCCTCGATTGGTTCCACGCTCCAGATTCTCACCGACTTCACGAGCAGCAAGGAACAGGTCCACTCAGTGCTTGCGTCGTTCACCGGCGCCGAAGCGACAGCGTTCGGAGCCGTCGACGCGAGCACCGCGGCCACCGATGAAGCAGCCGCTGCAGCGACCGACGACACGACGACGGTGGACACCAGCGCGCAGGAGCTCGATACCTTCAACAACGATGTCCGGCTGCGCGCTCTGAAGACGCTCGCCGAGGCGATGAAGCCGATTCAGCAGAAGAAGGCCATCATCTATTTCAGTGCCGGCATGCAGCGGAGCGGCACCGACAACCAGGTCGAGCTGCGCGCGGCCGTCAATGCGGCCGTGCGCGCCAACGTCGCGATCTATCCCGTCGATTCGCGCGGACTGCAGGCCATTGTGCCCGGCGGCGATGCGCGACAGGGCAGTCGGGGCGGAGTCGGGGCGTTCTCGGGCCGCGGCGTGGCCAATCAGTTTGCGCAGCTGGCCGCGCAGCAGGAGACGTTGACGACGCTGGCGTCCGATACCGGGGGAACGGCGTTCACCGATACGAATGACTTCGGCGAAGCCTTCACCAGGGTCGTCAAAGACATCTCGTCCTATTACATCCTGGGGTTCGCCAGCGCGAATGCGAGCAAAGACGGACGGTTTCGGCGCATCAGCGTCCGGCTCAAGAACAAGTCGGCGCTGAGGGTCGAGGCGCGCGACGGCTATTATGCCGACCGCGATTTCACCCACACCGGAAAGTCGGATCGGGAAACGCAGTTGCAGGAACAGTTGGCGGCGCAGATTGCGGCCACCGACGTCCCGCTGTTCGTCACCGCGGGATGGTTCCGCCTTGCCGCCGACAAGTACTACGTGCCGGTCTCGCTCGCTGTTCCGGGATCGGCTGTACCTTCATCACCGGACAAGGTCACGCTCGACGTGGCCGCCGTTATTAGAGACGAGCGCGGTTTTCCGGTCGGCCGCATCCGCGACACGCTGACCGTGCCGCCGGCAAGCGCCGGCACGCTGGCCGCGAGGCAAGTGCTCTATCAAACCGGCGTGACGCTTCCTCCGGGCCGCTTCTCGGTGAAAGTGGTCGTCCGGGAAAATACGACGGGGCGGATGGGCGCCTTCGAGACGCGGGTTATCGTGCCGGAGCTGAAGGTCGTACCTGTCAAGGTCAGCTCGCTGGTCCTGGGCACGCAGCTTCAGAGTGCCGCCGGGCGTAAGACGGTAAGTCCGCTGGTTCGTGACGGCGTCGAGCTCGTCCCCAATCTCACGCACATTGTCGGACGCGATCAGAAGCTGTATTTCTACTATGAGGTGTACGAGCCCGCCGTCGAAAGCGGGTCGCCGCAACTGCGGACCAGCCTTGCGTTCTATCGGGGAAAGGTAAAGGTGTTCGAAACGCCGGTCGTGGAGCGCACGAAAGTGGACGCCGCGGATCGGCACGCCGCAATCTTCCAGTTCGAGCTGCCCCCCGGCAGTCTGAAGCCCGGCCTGTATACCTGCCAGGTCAACATCATCGACGAAGTCGCCGGCCGCTTCGCGTTTCCCCGGCTTGAAGTGTACGTGCGGTAGCCGACGACGCAGCAGAGGCCGTTCCGATCTTTTCGTCGCGCCGGCGTTTCTGGGTATCATCCTCCGGCGAGGTCACATGAGATATCGACTTCCGGCGTTCGCTGTTGTGATGGCGATCGTGTCGGTGGCAGCCGCCGCTCTCCTCGAGGGTCAGGGTGGTGCCCTCCGCACACGAGAAGGCCGGCCAGACTTGGAAGGGATTTGGAGCTACGCCACATTGACGCCGCTCGAGCGCCCTGCCGAGTTTGCCGGCAAAGCGTTTCTCACGGACGCGGAAGCGGCCGCCTTCGAACGAAGAACGCTCGAGGTGCAGAATCGCGATCGCCGCGACGGCAACGGACCGACCGGCCGCGGGCCGGACGGACGGACCGACCTCGACCGTGCCTACAACCAGGTCTGGTGGGAATACGGGGCCAGGGTTGTCGGCACCAAGCGAACCTCGCTCATCGTTGATCCGCCGGACGGGCGAATTCCTTCCTTGACGCCAGAAGGGCTGAAGCGCGCCGAGGACAAACGCGGACTGTGGACGGCCAACGGCGAGTACGAGGGAGGCGCCAGGGGCCTGAGCTTCGATTCACACGTCGACCGGCCACTCCAGGAGCGTTGTCTGGGTTGGACGGTGACGGGACCGCCGATGGTGCCCGGGGCGTACAACAACAACGTGCAGCTGTTCCAGACCCCCGATGCGGTGGCCATCGTCAATGAGATGGTCCACGAACATCGCATCGTCCCGCTCGACGGCCGTCCGAAAATCGGACCGCCGATTCGGTTGTGGATGGGCAGTTCGCGCGGTCGCTGGGACGGCGACACGCTGATCGTCGACACCACGAATTTCAGGCCGGCGGTGTTCAGAAGTGCGAGCGCGAAGTTTCACCTGATCGAACGCTTCAGACGTATCGATGCCGATACACTGCTCTACGAGTTCACAGTCGACGATCCGGCGACGTGGACACGATCATGGACGGCGCAGTTCCCGATGTCCAGGAGCAGGGTGCCGATCTTCGAGTACGCCTGCCACGAGGGAAATTACAGCCTGCCGAACATCCTCGCAGGTGCGCGCGCCGCGGAAAGGGTCGCTGAGCGATAAACATCGATCGGCCACGAAAGCACGAAATCTGTCCGCCGCCGCACGACAGGCCTGAAGGCCGCCGCGTGGAATAAATCGGCTTCGGGCTCCAGACTACGGGCTTCGGGTAGAACTTCGGAGAGATTTTCCTGGAGCCTGAAGTCCGGAGCCCGTAGCCGTTACTTGCCGTCGACCGAGAAGGCGAGCAGGACGTTGCCCGGCATCCCTCCAGCGCGGGCGTAGCCCGAATTGACGAAGAGCATCCCGCCGGCGATCGCGGGACCCGGGCCGTCAAACGATCCGCCTCGGGCCGGCACGTCATTGACCGTCTTGTGCGGACCCACGCTGTCGAAGTCCCAGAGAATGGCGCCGTTGGTGGTGGAGTACGCGCGCAGATGACCGTCAACGGATCCGGAAAACACGACGCCAGGAATTGCGCTGACAGCCGCTGACTGCGCCGGACTGCAGCGTGCCCGCTGGCCGCAGACCGGCGGCGGCGAGGACCACATCCGTTCGCCGGTGTCGAGACGAAAGGCGAACAGGCCGCCGCCACGAGTCGGATCCGCGTTGGTGCCGAGGCTGTTCGGGATCGTGGTCCGGACGATGTCCGACAGTGCCACGTAGACGTTGGAGGAGTCGGCGGCCGAGCCCCACTGCACGCCGCCGAGCGTGCCGCCGTTGCCGACACGTTCCTGCCACAGGATCTTGCCCTGCTCATCCGGATCGAGCGCATGGACGACGCCGGATTTCTGTCCCGCGACGAGCGCCCGCCGGCCGTTCGAGAGCGTCACCAGAATCGGTGGGGAAGCGAAATCGAAATCAGGCGCGCTGGTATCAGGACAGTTTGTTTTGTCCGGCAGGCGGCAGGCGGTGTTCCAGGCGTCGCCGGATGTCATCTGGCGCGCCCAGAGAATCCTCCCGGTGTCGAGGTCCATGGCGACGAACGAGTCGCTCATGCTCGAGGCCGGAGCGCTGTAATTGTCGCCGGTGGTGGCGTACAGCGCGTTGCGCCTGACGTCGACGGCGGGGCTGCTCCAGACCCCCGCCCCGGACGGTCCCCACAGTTGCGTGCCGATGGCGTTCTTTCTGGTGGGACTCGCTTCCTCAGCAATCGTGTAGGTTTTCCAAATCTGTTTCCCTGTGGCTGCGTCCAGCGCCAACACGCTCCCGCGAAAGCGGCAACACTCATAATCGGGGGCAGCGCCGCCGGTTTCCTCGGCGGATGCCACCGGCACGTAGAGCCGGCCCGCATGAAAAACCGGCGAGCCGACGATCCGCGCGAGCGGATGAGCGTCGGCCTTCACCTTCCACAGCGACGCGCCTGTCGCAGCATTGACCGCATACACGTTGCCGCTCAAGTCGCCGAAAAACGCGGCGTAGGTGGATCCCGCTGCGCTCTCGATCCGGCCGATGGTGAGTGCTCCTCGCACGGATCCGCCCGCCTGAACAAACCAATGGATACAGCCCGTGTCGGCGCTGAGCGAATACACCTTGCCGCCCTGGCTTCCGACGAAGACGCGGCCCCCGACGATGGTCGGCTGCGCGTTGGCGTCGAGGTCGCCAGGAAAGCCGAACGCCCATTTCACTTTGAGACGGGCGACGTCCGACGGGTTGATTCCGGCCGCCGAGCCAGCCTGAAACCGCGTGTTGGACGTGTTCTCGCCCCATCCGTTCCAGATCGGTCCGTTCAGGGGGTTGGTGAAATTGCCCGCCGCTCCACACATGGCTTGCGGCGCGGGGGTCATATCCACATCTTTTTTCGACAGTGATTTCCCGGTCACGTATTGCGCGATGGCGCGACGCTCGGCCGCCGAGCTGCGGCTGGCCATCGAGATCATGGCGCCGCTTTCGAGCGCGGTCAGAACGCGCTCGGCCGTCATCGATTGCAGTGCCTCGCGATTGGGGGCGCGGTCGACGCCGGTGTCGTGGCAGGCGGCACAATTCTGCTTGTAGGCCGCGGCGCCGTCCTGAGCGGACGCTGGCAGGGCGGCGACGATCGAGAGCAGTGCAAGCCAGCTCGCCGTAGGAACAATCAACCGTGGCATGGCTACTCGAGACATCTGGTCATCTGGTCATCTAGACATCTGGTCATCTAGACATCTGATCCTTTGGTCAATGATTGACTGATCAGATGATCAAATGACCAGATGACCAGATGACCAGATGACCAGATGGAATTCGGGGTCAGTCTACACCGTTGTCGCCTTGTCCGTGCCGCAGGAATCGCCAACGGTGGTTTGTTATCGACCATCGGTCAGTAAACAGCGTTCGTGAGATGATCGGAGTGCGCGCCGGGTCTGAATCCGGGTCGCGCAGCCGGATGGCACCGAAATTCCGACCATGATCAGACTCCGAATCGCCTGCGCCCTCGTCGGCGTCCTGGGATCGGCCGGCCCGGTGATGACGCCCCAGTCTCGCCCGGCCACGGTCGTCCTCCGGGCGGCGCGCCTCTTCGACGGAATCAGCTGGCAACAGAGTCGCATCCCCAATTCGATCAGCGCCGCTCGGAACGATCGGGCGCCTTCAGGGGGAGGACGCTAGACACTAGTTCGCGATTGCGACTGGGGTGACATGCGCAGCATCTTCAAATCCACCGGTGCGTTCGAGTCGTGGATGCGAAAGCGGACGAACGTCTCCGAGAGACTGCTCAAGAGCAAGCACCGCAAGATGGCGGCGGGCGCGTTTCCGTTTCTGCGGGCGACCTTCTACCGCTGGGTTGAACAATGGCCGGCGGTGTGCCCACGGCTCGCCGAACGGGACCAGGACGTGCTGCTTGCCGTCGGCGATCTGCACGTGGAGAACTTCGGTGTCTGGCGGGACTCGCGACAGAGGCTGGTGTGGGGAGTCAACGACTTCGATGACGCCTGCGAGCTGCCCTTTACGAGCGATCTCGTGCGGCTTGCCACCAGCGCCTTGCTGGCGGCGGAGGCGGCGGAATTGGCGGTGCCCGCGAGTCGGGTGTGCGCGCCGCTGCTCGAAGGCTACCGGGCCGGACTCCGCACGGAGGGTCAGCCGATCGTGCTCTCCGAAGGCCGCCACCCGGCGCTCGTCACGCTGACGAAGGGCACGCGGGAAAACCCGAGGACGTTCTGGCGGAAGAAGCTCGACCCGAACGACAACCCGAGGATCGATGTGAGCGAGCTTCCCGATGGGCTCGAAGAGATGTTCCGCGCTTCCTTTCGACCTCGCGCGGACCTGACGTTCTACGCGCAGCGATCCCCGGGGGGCCTGGGCAGCCTGGGCCGGCGGCGCTTCACCGCCGTCGAGACGCCGAAGAACGGCGTGCGCGACGCGCGCGAGGCCAAGGCGCTCGTCCCCTCCGCGCTGTATTGGTATCAGGGCCGCGACCAGATGCCTTCTCAGACGGCGACACTGCTCCAGCACGCGTTTCGTGTTCCCGACCCTCACTTCCAGGTCCATGACGAATGGCTGGTCCGCCAGTTCGCGCCCGACATCGCGAAGATCGACATGCCCGCGAACCCGCGCGACAAGCGGCTCGCGCTGGCGCCGGCGCTGCTGCGCCTGATGGGCCAGGAAACGGCCAACATTCATCTTGGCAGCCGCAGTCGGGACGCGCTGGAGAAGCTGCTGAACGGCCTGGGCCGCGACGCGCTGTGGTTTCCGGCAGCGACCGAGCGGATGACCAATTGCACCCGCAACGACCACGCCGAGTGGGCGGCGCGCTACGAGGATTGACACGGCGTGAACACGGCCGGTCGTGCGCGCGGGTGCAGTGTCCGCGTCCCGTCGTATCGAGCGAATTTCTTCAGGATCGCGCGCGTGGATGTCTGGAAATCGCGCGGGCCGTACGAGCGACCGGACCGAGGTCTCGCGTGACGAAACACTCGTCGGGCCGCACGAACGTCCCGCGCCGGACTTTGCCGCTTACTTCGCTAACACTCTCGCGTTCAGCCGCATCCACGGATGAATGCAGCACTGGTATTTGACGACTCCGGGCTGCTCGCCCTCTTCTTCGCCCTGTTCCCGGAACGTCGCCCCTGGTGCGATGAAGTCGTCTGGAGCCAGAGCCTGGCATTCGGGCGCCACGGTCGTCAGCCCGATGGCCTCGTTGAGCACCGGCACGATGCCGCCACCAAATGCCTCGACTTCGGTAAAGGTATGCGTTTCGCCGCCGCGGTTGATCGCGACGAATCGATCGCCTGCGAGGAGCGTCATGTCCGGCGGCGCGAAATGCCAGCCGCCAATCGAACCATGGCGCCGAAGTTGATCGAGAAACATCGAAAAGACCACTCCGCCCGATCGGACGCAGGTGCCTGGACCGATTGCCGCGTTGAACGTCTCCGGGTCGCACGCATCTTCAATGTTCACCAGCCTCTCGACGCTGCTCTTCTTGACCGCTGAGAGGGCGGCGGATCCATTCGTTGACGACATCTCTGTCGATGCGGCACCTCTGACACCCACGTCCGTAGCGGAGGGCGACGTGATCCGATTGCACGCAAGCATCAGCGCGATCGGAATGAGCAGAACGAACAAACACACACGAGTCGACATAGGCGATCTCTCCTTTTCGCTCGTGCTGAACGCAAATCGGTTGCCGTGCGGGAATTTGCCGCATATCAAGTGTTGAGAGGCAGTCGGTCTATTGCAGGGTTACGTGGTAATGGAGATGACTTACGGGTGCAGTAAATCGCCAGGTCGAGACGAGGCGCGCAAGACATTGCGACAAAGGTGCACGGGTCCCAGGACTCTCACCTATAATCTCGCGGCATGAACTCTGGTCCGGAACACCCCGGGACCTCTCCGGCCGCCGGCTACGAGAACGACGTCTTCGTCAGTTACGCGCACATCGACGACCAATCGGTCGAGGAAGGTCAGCCGGGCTGGATCGCGACACTTCATCGCGCCCTTCAGGTCCGGCTCGCGCAGCTTCTCGGGAAAGAACCGCGGATCTGGCGCGACCTCAAGCTGCAGGGTAACGACGTCTTCGGCGAAACGCTGATCGAGCGCCTGCCGCGCGTCGCCGTCCTCGTCTCGGTGCTGTCTCCCCGCTACGTGAAGTCCGAGTGGTGCCAGCGCGAGTTGAACGAGTTCCTGCGGGCGACCGGCGGCGCGCGCGTGGCCGACAAGCTGCGTGTCTTCAAGGTCGTGAAAACGCCCGTGCCGCGCGACCAGACGCCTCCGGCCCTGCAGCCCGTCATCGGATACGAGTTCTTCACGGTCGATTCGCAAAGCGGGCGCGAGCGCGAGCTTCAAACCGGCCAGCGGTTCGCGACGCCCGAACACGAGCGGCTCTATTTCATGAAGCTCGACGACCTCGCGCACGACGTCGCTGCTCTCCTGGGGATTCTCGAAGGCGATGCCCTTGACGCGCCTGAAGCCACTGCCGGCGACAAAGGCTGCGTCTACCTCGCCGAGACGAGCTCGGACCTGGGGGATCGCCGCGACACGATCCGCCGGGAGCTGCAAGCGAGCGGATACACGGTGCTCCCGGATCAGCCGCTGCCGCTCGTCGAAGCCGACTGCGTCGCCTTCGTGCGTGAGCAGTTGGCGCGGTGCCGGCTGTCAATCCACATGATTGGCCGTAACTACGGCATCGTCCCCGACGGGTCGACCGAGTCGGCCGTTGTGCTCCAGCACGAGCTGGCCGTCGAGCGCGCGCAGAAAGGCGAGTTCTGCCGTTTGATCTGGATGCCGCCAAATCTCTCGACCGATGATCCCCGGCAGCGGCTGTTTCTCGATCGCCTCGAGTCGGACCCGCGCAGCGACGCCGGGACCGATCTGCTGAAGACGCCGATCGAGGACTTCAAGAGCGTGCTGCACCTCCGGCTGAACCCACCGCCGCCGAGAGAGCCGGTCGCGCCGGTCGCTCAGCCGGCGGAGACCCAACCGGTCACGGAGATCAAGCGGATTTACCTCGTCTGCGATCAGCGCGATCTGGAGGACACGCGCCCGCTCGAGGACTTTCTGTTCGAGCGCAACTTCGAAGTGACTTTGCCGGTCTTCGAGGGCGACGAGGCGAAAGTGCGCCAGGACCACGAAGCCAATCTGACGGAATGCGACGCGGTGCTGATTTATTACGGCGCCGGCGATGTGCCGTGGCTGCGAAGCAAACTCGGGGAGCTGCGGAAAATCGCGGGCAAGGGGCGCATCAAGCCGATGCTCGCCGTAGGCGTGTACCTGGCCCCGCCGGCGACGTCAGACAAGGCGCGCTTCCGCACGCATGAGGCGATAGTCATCGCAGGCGCAGACCACCCGAACACCGAAGCGCTCGCGCCGTTTCTTGCGAAGCTCGCCTGACCCAATGGATGTGCCGGTCCGCCTCAACCCGTTCCCCGGCCTGCGCAGCTTCGAGCCGGACGAAGATCGCCTGTTCTTCGGCCGCGACGTACAGGTTGACGCTCTACTCGGCCGTCTTCGCCGCACGCGCTTTCTCGGCGTCGTCGGTGGCTCGGGCAGCGGCAAATCGTCGCTCGTCAAGTCCGGACTGATTCCCTCGCTTCACAGCGGCTACATGGCCAAGGCGGGATCGAGCTGGCGCGTGGCGCTGCTCCGACCCGGGGGCGACCCGATCCACAACCTGTCGATCGCGCTGAACGATCCCCTCGTGCTCGGTGGCGATCCGGCGACGGCGGAGCTGAGGGGCGCCTTCCTCGACGCCGCGTTGCGCCGCAGCGGCCAGGGGCTTGTCACCGTCGTGCGGGAGGCGCGCATCGCGCCGGGTGACAACGTGCTGATCGTCGTCGATCAGTTCGAGGAGCTGTTCCGGTTCAAACAGGCTCGCGCCGACGCCGGCGGGAGAGACGAAGCCGTCGGATTCGTGAAGCTGCTGCTCGAGGCCGCGCGGCAGACCGCCGTCCCGATTTACGTCGTGCTGACGATGCGGTCGGAGTTCATCGGGAGCTGCGCCGAGTTTCCCGGTCTGGCCGAAGCCGTGAATGAAGGGCAGTATCTGGTGCCGCGGATGACGCGCGATGAGCTGCGGCTGGCCATCACCGGTCCGGTGGCCGTCGGCGGCGGCGAGATCGCTCCGCGCCTGGTGACGCGCGTCCTCAACGAAGTTGGCGACGATCCGGACCAGCTGCCCGTCCTGCAGCACGCGCTGATGCGGACCTGGGATTACTGGGCCAGGAACCACGCCCCTGATTTGCCGATCGACTTCGACGATTACCAGGCGATCGGCACCATGCGCGATGCTCTCTCTCGCCACGCCGACGAGGCATACGACGAGCTGCCTACTAAGCGCGACCGGTATCTGGCCGAGATCGTGTTCAGGGCGCTCACTGAAACGACCGGTCGGGGACTCGGGTTGCGGCGACCGTGCCGGATGCAGGAGCTGTGCGAAACCGCCGAAGCCTCGTTCGACGAGGTCGCCGCTGTCGTCGATCGGTTCCGGCTGCCGGGACGCTCGTTCCTTGTGCCGCCCGTCGCCACGGCACTCGAGCCCGAGACGATTGTCGACCTGTCGCACGAGAGCCTGATGCGTCTGTGGAGGCGCCTCATCGCCTGGACCTACGAGGAGGCGCGGTCGGCCGAGATCTACCGCCGGCTCAGTCAGGCGGCGGCGCTGCACGAGACCGGCGAGGTCGGTTTGTGGCGCGATCCTGAGCTGCAGCTCGCGATCAACTGGCGCGAGGACGATCACCCGACGGCCCGCTGGTCGCGCCGCTACAATCCCGATTTCGAAAGGGCGAGCGCGTTCCTCGCCGCGAGCCAGCAGGCTCGTGACGCCGAGGTCGCGGCCCGCGAAGCCGAAGCCGCCGAGAAGGAGCGGTCGCGCCGCCGCCAGATCGCGACGGCCAAGCGGGTCACCGTCGTCATGAGCCTGCTCTCGCTCTTCGCGATCGCCGGCGGCGCGTTCGCGTTCGTGCAGTGGGGACGGGCGACCGCGGCGCGTCAGAAAGCCGCCGAAGAGCAGCGGCGAGCCGACGAGAGCACCAGGGAAGCGGCGATGGCGAACGTCAAGGTTCATCAGGCGGAGGGCGAGGTCGCCGCCAAGACCGCTGAGGTCACGACTGCTCAACAGAAAGTCGTTGAGGCCGGGCAGCAGGCGGCGGCAAACCTCGCGGCCGCCGAGCAGTCCCAGCGCGCGGCGGCGGCCGCCGAAGCCGACGCGCGCGCGAACCAGATCGTCGCGGCGCGCTCCCAGTCCGAGGCAAAACGGGCGCAGTCCGAGGCTCAGGCGTCGAAGGATCAGGCGGTCGCCGAAGCCACAAGGGCCGAGCGCTTCGCCAGGGACGCCGAAGCCAAAGCCGCCGACGCCACGATGGCCCGGCAGAGGGCCGTCGAGGAGGAGGAGAGGGCTACGCGGCTCGCCTCGCTGGCGCTTTCACGCGAGCTCGCCGCCAAGGCTCTCGGACAATTTGGCGAAGCGAGTCGCGACGTCCCCGCGCTCCTCGCGCGCCAGGCGTTCCTCATCGCTGAGCGAAACGGCGGTGCGCCCGAACGCGACACCAACATCTACGCCGGACTCCAGGCGGCCCTGCGATTGCTCGCACCCAACCGCGTCCCGGTGTTTCGCGGTCACACCGACGCCGTCCGCGCCCTCGCCCTGTACGTCCCATCGCCTGCTGGGGGGGCGACCACCTCTGCACTCGCCGGCGGATTGCTCGCCTCCGGCGGCGAGGACGGCACCGTGCGGATCTTCGATCCCTCCAATCCGAGCGCGCCCGCCACCGTGTTCGGCGTGGCTGGCGGCAGTCCCGTTCGATCCGTGGCCTTCGACGGCTCGGGCCGTTGGCTGGCGGCCGGCGCCTTCGACGGAACCATTCGCCTGTGGGACCGCCAGAACATGAAGACGCCGCCGATCGGCTTCAACGGCCGCGTCGGAGTGGTGAGCACCATCGCGTTCGACCGGCGTGGCCGACTTGTCTGGGGCGGCTACGACGGCCTCGTGCAGATATGGGACCGGAGCTTGCCGCCCCCCCGCGACGCCGGTTTCGTCCCCGCTCCCGGATCGGATCCGGCCAGGCAACGCCTGGCCGATCGTGTCGGTACGATCCTCCTGGACGTGCGACCTCAGCGCGTACTCTCACTCGGTCTCAATCCAGACACGACGATGATGGCGGTCGGCCTCTCGGATGGGCGGCTGCTGCTCCGCAGCCTCGAGGAACGGGACGCGGGAAAGCCGGCGCCGCAAGCCGCAGCATCCGGCCAGGCGGGCGGCGCTCAGGTGACCGCGGTCGCTTTCAGCCCGAGCGGCCGAACGATTGCGGCCGGGCGGTCGGACGGGACGCTGGCCGTTGGGCCATCAGGAACCGGCGCCGCCGCGCTGATGTATCGCTTGCTCCATCGTTCCGGCGTCACCGGTCTCGCCTTCGGCAGAAATCTTCTCGCGTCATCCAGTCTCGACGGTACCGTTCGAATCTGGCAGGTGGCGCAGCCGGGCGCGGGCGCAGCGGCAGAGACTGTCGATCTCGACTCAGAGCCAATCGCGCTGTCCGAGCATCGAGCGTACGTGTGGGCGGTGGTGCTCAGCCCCAACGGCGACCAGGCGTTCTCGGCCTCGGCCGATCGCACTGTGCGCTCGCAGCAGACGCGCGTGCAGCGCCTGGCCGCGGAGGTTTGCGATCGCGTGCGCCGCGATCTGACCCAGGAGGAGTGGAAGTCGCAGGTCTCCGAAACGCTCGAGCAGCAGCCAACGTGCCCGAAGATCTCACCCGGTGGGAGTGAGCGATGACGATGGCCGCGGCCGTGGCCATGTTGCTCGCGCTCGGATCGACGCGCCTCGCGGCTGCGGAGGCCTGCGCGACGCAGCTCGAAGACGCGCGGTCGGCGTATCTGCGCGGCGACTTTGCCGCCGTCTGGACGCTGGCCGACGCCTGCCTCGCACTTCAGGGGACCACGGCCGCTGAGCGTGCCGCCGCCCTCGAACTGCGGGCCAAGGCGCGCCTCGGCGCCGACGACGTCGACGGCGCACGCGAGGCGGTAGTGAGGCTGCTGCGCGAATCGCCCGATTTCACCGGCAAGGCGGGTGAGGATCCGCCGCAGTTCATCGCGATCGTACGGCAGATGAGCCGGGAGCTGAGACAGGGCGCGACGAGTGCGGTCTCGAAGACCAACGAGAGCCTGCTCGATGCGCCGGCCACCGTCGTCGTCGTCACGGGCGAGCAGATTCGACTGCGCGGATACGCCGACCTGGAGGCGGTGCTGCGCGATCTCCCCGGCTTCGACATCTCACGTGCGCGCGGCCAGAGCTACTCGAACATCTACCAGCGGGGCTATCGCTCGGAAGCCACGAACCGTACGCTGCTCATCGTCGACGGCGTCGAGCAGAACGACCTGTTCTCCAACGTCGCCTACCTCTCGCGTCAGTACCCGCTCAGCAACATCGACCGGGTCGAAGTGGTGTACGGCCCGGCCTCGACCATGTACGGCGCCAACGCGTTTCTGGGCGTCATCAACGTGATCACAAAGGAGCCCGAGGACCTGCTGAAGGAAACGCAGGCGATGGGCGTCGACACGCAGGTCGCGATCGGGCCGTGGGACACCCGCGCCGTCGATGCGACCGTTGCCGGGCGGTACAAGAACGCGTCGTTCTCGTTGACCGGGCGCGCCTACAAGACGGACGGGTGGGATGGATCGAGCGCGTGGAACTTCGACCGGACGTCAGACGCCGCGTTCCAGCGATACGAGGGGGCGCTGTTCGGCGTTTTCGGTGGTGGGGATGCCGGGAACGTTCGCTACTACGTCGGCCAGGCCCGCTTCCTGGATCAGCGGGCGTTCACGGACCCCCAGGGCCTTCCGGTCCTTCTGGGCGGTAATCCCGTCGGCTACTCTGACCTGACCCGCGACTGGATGCTGTCGGGCAAGGCCAAGGTCAAGGACCTGCTGTTCGGGTTTCAGACGTGGCGGCTGGAGGAAGGCACAGCGGCGGCGGGCACCAGCCGAGCCGTGCCCGGAGCGCTGAACGGCAACATCTGGAGGCCGTACCAGACGGCGTTCTATGTGAAGTACTCGGCACCGATTTCCGGCGCGCTCACCTTCAGCTACTTCGGCCAGGGCAAGATGCATGGGGTCGGCGACGGTTCGGCGCAGTTCGGCCTTCAAGGGTATCTCGACGGTCCGCTCGAGGGGTACTTCGGCGCCAACGACGTCAGCAATGAGAGTGGCACCGTCTACAACCCCGAGACCGCACTTTACGGAACCCCGGCGTTCTGGACCAAGACGCTGCTTCGCGAGTCGTCGAGGCAGGTGCGAAACGAGATAGACCTCGTTTATCGGCCCGGCGAGTGGCTCAACATCGTCGGGGGCGTCGATCTGAGGAACGGCTCCATCCAGACCAACTACGTGAAGGCGTCTGACTGCGACCCCGTCACCGGTGACTCTGAAAAGTTCCAGGCGCGGATACTGAGCTTGCTCGGAGGACAGGCAAGCCCGCGCTGCAACCCGACCGGTCAGCCGGCGGCATTCAAGATCACGCTGGTACCCGACGGCGGCAATCACTACAGCGTCCGCGATGTCGGCTTTTTCGGGCAGGCTTCCTACAAGCTGCGGCCGGACACGAAGCTGGTCGCCGGCTGGCGGGTGGACAACAACGCGATCGATCCCTATGGCGGAACGGGAACTGTGGGGACACCGCGGCTCGGCGTGGTCCACACGCGAGGCCCGTACGTGTTCAAGGCGGTGTACTCCGAAGCGTTCAAGGCGCCGTCAAGCGAAGAGCAGTTCTCGGACGTCGAGCCGATCCGCAGCGCCGCCAGAGAGCCGCTCAAGCCGGAGCGGGCGAGGAACATCGAGCTGAGCCTTGGCAGGCAGGTCAAGCGGGTGTCGATCGACGTCTCGGTGTATCGAGCGGCGTACACCGACGCCATCGCACTCGTGAACCGCAATCTTATCGGCGAGAGGTCGGTGAACGATTTTCTGGCGACCTACGCCGCCAGCAACTACGAGACGCCCCCCGACATGTCCAAGGTGGAAGGGCTCGCTCAGAAGCTGCTGCACGATGCCCTGTTCTCGTCCCGCTACGAGAACATCGGGGGCTTCAGGGTGTGGGGCGTGCAGGCGGCCGCGTCCGGGCGGATCGGCACCGTGGACGTGTTCGCCAACTACAACTACACGAACCCTAAGGCCAGCGGCAATCTCGAGTCGTACATTTCACTCGACGACGCTCGACAGAGAATCGAACAGGCGCGTATCGATCGAAGGGTTTCGCCCTTCGTGTCGGCCCCCTCCTCGCTCCGCGTCGGCGACATCGCCAACCACCGTTTCAGCGTCGGCGCCGCAAACAGGTGGGACCGGTTCGAGACCTCGGTTCGGACGAATTTCGTGGGTCCCAGGCCGACCGGCGTCGGCACGACCGTGAGCGGCAACCCACTGACCGTGATCGACGCGCATACGATTGTGAACGGAAGCATCGGCTACCGCCTGTGGCCGGGCGTAACGGCGCAGCTCAC
>Ga0068858_100001036_pt1 | contig 28736 bp, 26 predicted proteins | sample KBSSwiS12_FD_66589 | JGI IMG/M metagenome (GOLD analysis project Ga0068858, IMG submission 66589) | Switchgrass rhizosphere microbial communities from Kellogg Biological Station, Michigan, USA - KBS Switchgrass S1-2 | ecosystem: Host-associated > Plants > Roots > Rhizosphere > Soil ... | reverse complement strand
GGCCCGCCCGCGGCGTTGCGCCTCCCTTAAATACAACTCGGTATTCGCGGTCGGCGCGCCTAGCGGGCGGGCCTCTGCGGCGCTCTCGGTGCTCAGCGAATTTGCGGGACAGGACACTAGCGCGACGCTTGCAGGAACAGTCGTTCGACCGCGTCGAGGTGGCGGCGGTCGGAAAGAAACAGGATCGCATGATCATCTGCCTGCACCACCGTATCGTGGTGAGCCATCAACACCTCCTCGCCGCGGACAATTGCGCCGATAGATGTCCCTTCCGGAAGAATGATCTCTTCAACGCGCCGACCTACCACCCGCGAGCTGTGCTGGTCGCCGTGCACGACGGCCTCGAGGGCCTCGGCGGCACCGCGTCTCAAGGAGTGCACGCGAACCACGTCGCCGCGTCGAACGTGGGCGAGCAGCGAGCCGATGGTAATGGTCTGAGGCGAGATGGCGATGTCGATGCTGCCGCTTTCCATCAGGTCGGCGTATGAGGGCTTGTTGATCAACGCCATCACCTTGTGAGCCCCGAGACGCTTGGCCAGCATCGCGGACAGGATGTTGGCCTCCTCGGAATTGGTGAGCGCGGCAAAGACATCGGCGCTGTCGATGTTCTCTTCGACCAACAGCTCTTCGTCGGCGGCATCGCCATTGAGAACGATCGCGTTTTCGAGAATTTCAGATGCCCGGCGCGCGCGCTTGAGATCCCGCTCAATGAGCTTCACCTGGCTGCTCTTCTCCAGGGCCCGGGCGAGCCGCAGCCCGATGTTGCCGCCGCCGGCAATGACGACCTTTTTGACCGGGTCATCCTGCTTGCGCAGCTCACTCATGACTTTCTTGATATCGGCGCGGGCGGCGAGGAAGAAAACCTCGTCACCACTCTCGATGACCGTATCGCCCTCCGGCGCAACACTGCGGCCGGCACGATAGATCGCAACGACACGCGCCTCCGCCTTGGGCAGGTGCTGCGGCAGCTCGCGCAACCGCTGGCCCACCAGCGGGCCACCCTTGAGGGCGCGAACGCCAACGAGCCGCACTTTGCCATCAGCAAAATCCAAAACCTGGAGTGCTCCGGGATACTTGATCAGCCGCTCGACGTAGTCAGTCACCAACTGTTCCGGGCTGATGAAGACGTCAACATTCAGTGCGGCGTCGCCGAACAACTCGGAACGGTTCGTGTACTCAGAGGATCGGATACGCGCAATCTTCGTCGGCGTACGATACAGCGTGTACGCAATCTCGCAGGCCATCATGTTGACTTCATCGCTGTTGGTGAGAGCGACAATGATGTCCGCCTCAGGCGCGCCGGCCGCTTCCAGCACGGACGGATAAGAGGCGTTTCCCGCGACAGTGCGGACGTCGAGCCGGTCCTGCAGGTTGCGCAGAATGTCTTCGTCCAGGTCGACGACCGTGACCTCGTTGGCTTCCTCGCGGGAAAGACTCTGGGCCGCGCTGCGGCCCACCTGTCCGGCGCCGAGGATGACAATCTTCACATCGGCTCCAGGTATTCGAGCATCATCCACTTCGAGCCGGGGATCTGTTCGAAGTTGACTTCCACGCGCGCCGTGGGCCCGTTGCCCTCGAAGTTGAGAATTACCCCTTCACCAAACTTCCGGTGCCGCACGCGGCCGCCCAACCTCACGCCTGGAGCCGCGGACTCCTCGGAGCGCAGCCGCGAAACGGCGGAGGCCACGGGACGTGTTACTTGGATCCGCGGACGGATCTCCTCGATCAGGTCGTCCGGGACCTCTTTGATGAACCGCGACTGCATTGCGTAGCTGTCCACGCCGTGCAGCCGGCGCTGTTCGGCGTAAGTCAGAAACAGTTGCTTCATCGCACGGGTCATTCCCACATAACACAACCGGCGTTCTTCCTCGAGCCCGTCGATATCATTCAGGGAGCGCTGGTGCGGGAACAGGCCATCCTCCATCCCGCACAGGAACACCATCGGAAATTCCAGGCCCTTCGCGGTGTGGAGCGTCATCATCTGCACGCAGTCTTCCCAGGCATCAGCCTGCCCCTCACCGGACTCGAGCACCGCGTGCGCGAGGAAAGCAGCCAACGGCGGCATCTCACCTTCAACGCCTTCGGGCGTAAAGCCGCGAGCGGCACTCACGAGCTCGTCCAGGTTCTCGACACGCGCTTCGCCGCGGTCCTGTTTGTCCTTCTTGTAGTGCTCAATCAGGCCGCTGCTTTGCAGGACATGATCCACCTGCTCGTGCAGGACCAACCCGGAAACCTCGTGTGCGAGGCGCTCGATGAGCTGCATGAAGCCGCTCAATGCCGAAGCCGCCTTGGGTCCCAGTGAGCCCTGGCCGCTGACACAGGCGGCCGCGGCATCCCACATCGAGCTACCCGCGCCCTTGGCGTATTCACGCACAATATCCAGGCTCTTGGCGCCGATGCCGCGCGTGGGAAGATTCACGACCCGCTCGAATGACTGATCATCGTGCCTGTTGGATACGAGACGCAGGTACGCCAGCGCGTCCTTGATTTCCGCGCGTTCGAAGAACCTCAGGCCTCCGTACACCTTGTATGGAATCCGGCCGGAGAGGAATGCTTCTTCAAACACGCGCGATTGCGCGTTGGATCGATACAGGATGGCAATCTCGCGGCGCTGGCCGCCGTGCGCCACCCAGTCACGAATCCGATGGCTCACAAAATCCGCTTCATCGCGTTCGTTGAACGCGGCATACAGCCGGATCGGATCGCCACGCTCACCGCTGGTCCAGAGGTTCTTGCCCAGGCGTCCGGTGTTGTTGGAAATCAGGCCGTTGGCGGCCGCCAGGATCGCGCCAGTGGACCGGTAGTTCTGCTCGAGTCTGTAGAGCTTCGAGGTCGGAAAGTCCCGTCTGAACTGGTGAAGGTTCTCGACGCGCGCACCACGCCAGCGATAAATGGACTGGTCGTCGTCGCCCACCGCAAACGGAAAACCTTCACTGCCTACCAACAGCTTCATCCAGTTGTACTGAATGGCGTTGGTGTCCTGGAACTCGTCAATCAACACGTGGCGAAAGCGGCGGCGATAATGCGCCAGCAGGTCGGCATTGTCCCGCCAGATCTCGAACGCACGCAACAACAGCTCGGCGAAGTCCACGACGCCCGCCTTGGCACAGGCCTCTTCGTATTGCGCATAGAGCTTGATCAGTTGATGGCGTGTCGGGTCGTTGCCGTCCTTCAAGGACGACGGCCGGTGCCCTTCATCCTTGTTCGAGTTGATGAACCACTGCACCTCGCGGGGTATCCAGCGATTCTCATCCAGGTTCTGGGCCTTGATCAGCTTCTTGATCAGGCGCTGCTGATCCTCGGAATCCAGGATCTGGAAGCCCTGTGGAAGACCGGCTTCGCGCCAGTGCAGGCGCAGGAGCCGGTGGGCGATACCGTGGAAAGTGCCGATCCACAGGCCGCCGCCGGGAATTCCCAGCAACTGCTCGACGCGAGCCCGCATCTCTCCAGCGGCCTTGTTCGTGAACGTAACCGCGAGAATGCCGTGCGGGGAGACGTCCTGGGCCTGGATCAGCCACACGATCCGATGAGTGAGCACCCGGGTTTTGCCGCTGCCCGCGCCGGCGAGGACCAGCATGGGCCCCAGCGGTGCGGTCACGGCTTCGCGCTGCGCCTCATTCAGAGGATTCAGGAGCGCGGACAGGTCATGGGGATCCGGCATGGGGGGCGCATTCTACAAAACTTTGCCCCGGGTCCCCCTCTTTTAATCGCCCCCAACGACCCCCTTTTCCGCGAATTGCATGAGGGCGGCCGTGAAGCCGAGCAGCACGGGCCCGATGACCAGGCCGAGGATTCCGAAGGCCGAGGCACCCCCGATCGCGCCCACAAAGACCGCCAGCGTGGAAACCTCTGCCTGCTTCGCCGTGAGGTAAGGCCTGAGGAAGTTATCCATCACTCCGACACCCGCGCTCCACACGCCCAGGAAGATCGCGGCTCCCCACCGTCCTTCGGCCATCAGGTACAGCACGGCGGGAACGAGCACGATCGCCGAGCCCACGGGCAGAAATGCCGCGAGAGTTGCGAGGACTCCGAACACCACAGGCGACGGGAGTCCGACCAACGCGAACCCGACACCTGTAAACGCCCCTTGGATGAAGGCCGTGGCCACCGAACCGAACACAACTGCGCGCGTGACATCGCCCAGGTAGGCGATGAGTTGTCCACGGGGCCTCGGTTCCATGGGAATCAGGGCAATCAGGCGCCTGATCATCAGGCGGCCATCCCGGAGCAGAAAGAACAGCAGGAACAGCATCATGAAGAATCCAACCAGGGATCCCATGACACCCAGCGCGATGCTGCCACCCATGGTCGCGGCTGATTTCAACACTGTCTGCGCGCTTTCCGTGACCCAGGTTCTGATCTGCTCAGCGGAAACCGGCGCTGTCTCTCTAACCCATCGCACGACACCGCCGATCACTGGAGTTGTGTCGGCTCGCGCCAGAAGATCGGGATATGTCAGCGTGCTGCTCGACATGGAAGACAGAATGCTTGCAACCTGCCGCGCAAACACCACGCCCAGAAACGCAATCGGCGCCATGACACAGAATGGAGTCAAGGCCGTCAACAATCCGGCCGACACTGAATCGCGTCCTTTGAACCTGGCGGTGAGTCGCTCATGCAGCGGATGGAGGAGGAATGCCAGTACCGCGGCCCAGCCGATTATCGTCCACAGCGGGTCCAGGATAGACCACAGCAGCCATCCCAGAATGAGCACCGTGGCGACAATGAACGTGTAGCGATAGAAGGATGAATACATGCGGCTCTCACTTTACCCCACGGGCGCGATCGCGGCTTGGTACGCCCTCTCCGGCAGAGGACGCCATCGCGGCTTGGGACACTATCCCGGCTGGGACAACGAACGTATATGGGCCGCGTTCCCCTCGGCCTCCTCGACGATCCATTCCACGAACGCGCGGACGTTCGGCCGGGAGAAATTGGCGGGCGGCGCAACGAGCCGGTACGACCACCCGGCCTTCCACGACTCCTGCGTAAGTCGCACGAGCTGGCCTCGCGACAGCAGCCCCTCGATGTTCGGGCCTCGGCCCAACGCCACTCCGAGGCCTGTGACAGCCGCGCTGAGCAGCACGATGGAATCCGTGAATTTCAGGCCCCGTAACGCTGTTGGTGACTCGACACCGGCGCGTTCAAACCATCCCTGCCAACTCAACCAGGGTTGGGCCGAATGGCCATCCACGTCATGAAGCAGCGGCAGTGCCCGCAGATCGGCAACCGTCATTGGCAGAAGCGAGGGCGACACGAGCGTGGGACTCGCGACCGGAAACACCTCCTCGCCCATCAGAAACACTGACTTTGTATCCGCGCCCGTTCCCGCGCCGAAGCGGATGGCCACGTCGATGTCTTCGCGGCGAAAGTCCGCCAGCGCGCGGCTCGTTTTGAGCAGGAGGTCGATTCGGGGGTATCGCTCGCGAAATCGGGATATTCGCGGCAGCAGCCATCCCGAGGCGAAGGCGGGTAGCGCCGCCACGGTCAGCAGGCCGCCGATGCCACCGGTGCGCAGGCGGGCGGTTGCTTCAGAGAGGCGATCGAAACCGGCCGTGAGCACGGGAAGATAGGTGCTGCCCAACTCGGTCAGCAGAAGCCCGCGCGGCAGCCGTTTGAACAGGCGGGTTCCGAGGTAACGCTCCAGCGTGCGTACCTGCTGGCTCACTGCGGAGTCGGTGACTCGCAGCTCTTCGGCCGCGCCCGAGAAGCTGCCATGCCGGGCGGCCGCTTCGAAGGCGCGCAATGCATTCAAGGGTGGCAGGCGTCTTGCCATCGCCGAAGTTTCTCCAACTCATGCGCAGGGGCCCGGCGCGCGGTCACGGCCTGACGCCGGCGCGTCATTGTGCCGCCCAGCGTTGGCATCGTTGTGCCTGCCGCCTGGCCAGCTTACACCTGAGTCAGCGGCCAGCCCAAGATATTCTAAGGCTCGGCCGCTGTAGTGCTGGGTTGGCTGCAGCTGTGGCGCATTGAATAATGCCGGCCATGATAACCCTCTACGACTACCTGGATTCCGGCAACGGCTTCAAGATCAGGCTGCTGCTGGCGCACCTCAAACTACCCTATCGTTGGATTGAGAAGGACATTCTCGCCAATCAGACCCGCACGCCCGAGTTTCTGGCGAAAAATCCCAATGGGCGCATTCCTGCCCTGGAGTTGGAGGATGGCACGGTGATTGCCGAATCCAACGCCATACTCTGGTATCTCGCCGAGGGCAGTCCGTTCATCCCGGACAACCGGCTGCGACGCGCCCAGGTGTTGCAGTGGATGTTCTTTGAGCAGTACAGCCACGAGCCCTATGTGGCAACTCCCCGTTTCATCGTGAAACACATGCCCGCGGATTCGCCGCGGCACGCCGAGCTTCCAGATCGGATGGCGCGCGGCCGGGCTGCGCTGGCCGTGATGGACAGTCATCTCACGCGCGAGCCCTTCTTTGTTGGTGGCGCTTACACACTCGCTGACATAGCGCTGTATGCATACACCCATGTTTGCCCGGAGGCAGGATTTGATCTGACGCCGTACAAAGCAGTCCGCGCCTGGATGGAGCGCGTTGCAGGTCAGCCGGGGTATGTACCGCTGTATCAGCGGCCTGAGAACTGAGAATCCGTCAAGGCGTGAAGGAAGGCGATCAGGTCCGCACGATCGTTCGGTGACAGGTCGAACGTGCGCAGCTTGGGATCACTCGATGTCTGCTTAGCAACCTGCGCATAGTGATCCAACACCGCCTCGAGCGTCTCGAATCGGCCGTCATGCATATACGGCGCGGTCAGCACGATGTTGCGGAGAGTAGGGACGCGCATGGGTTGATCGCCAACGCCGTTGTTGGCAAAGGCTGACTCACCCGTGGCGCCCTGGCTATCGCGCCAGTTGCCGTTGAAATTGAAGCCCGAGTGGCACGAACCGCAACCGGCGCGCGGGGAATAGAAGAGCTCCATACCACGCTTCTGCTGGGCTGACAGGGCCTCGTGCTCACCCTGGAATACGTAGTGGTCGAATGGCGAGTCCCCGGCAATCAGCGTGCGTTCAAACGCCGCAATCGCTTTGACCAGGTTGTCAAACGTGACAGGGCCGGCGGCCGAAGCGTCCGCGGCTACATTCGCGCGCGGCGCATCGCCCGCACCAAGGGTCGGGCGAGCGGTGGCCTCCGTGTCAGCCAAATTCGCGGTCCGCGGCCGATGGCGGTCGGCCACCGCGTCGACCCGATCGCCATGGTCGTCGGTGGCGGTCGCCCCGCCGGTCCGCAGCCCGCGATCTGCACGGCCCGCATTTGTCGAGCCGCCGGCGCCGTCGATGCTCGCGCCACCAGGAAAAGCCTGCGTAAATGCCGCGCGATAGTCCGGGTCTTCTGCCAGCATGTTGCAAACGGCTGCCTCGCGCCCGGCTAGCCCCAACTCCACCGGATGCTCATTCAACAGTGGCTCGAGCATCTGCTGCTCGAGCGAGACCACTTCGCGCTTCGTCCACCCGAAGCTGACGTTGTACGCCGCGTTGATCAGCGTCATGGCGCTTCGGCTCAGTGGCTGCCCTGTCGCGCCTACTGCCAGGGCGCGTCCATCAGTAAACGCGCGCTCCGGTTCGTGGCAACTGGCACAGCTGTAATGCCCGGTCACCGACAACCTGGGCTCAAAGAACAACCGTCGCCCAAGAGTGACCTTCTCAGCCGTCATGGGGTTGTCAGAAGGGACCGCCGGCATGGGAAAGCCGCGAGGTAGGTGCCATTGGTAGGGTGCCGGAGCGACAGCCGCGTCGGCGCTCGCTGTGGCCGCACGCTCGACGCCGCCCGGCGTCTCGGGCACGTGGTCCGTCGCATCGCGCGCCACCGCGCCATGACAAACCAACGCTGACATAGCCAAGGTGCTCCAGCGCCCTAACAATGGCCGCGCGCTTGGGCTGCCGAAGGGAGCAGGCGGCGCACCGGCACCTGGCCGACCGCCACGCGCGCCACGCCAAATCAAGGCCAGATCCACCGAAGCGACGGCACGCAGGCTGCCGTAGCCAACAGAGCGCTGGCGGCGCCCTACATTCGGGGCTGTCGAGCTAATTCCAGCTGGCCGCCGCCCCGTCGCGCGTCAGCGCCGCGGTCTGTCCGGCAATGGTGGAGCGCTCCTGGATCCACTTGTCAAACTCACCCACCGCGGTGGCATCCGCGGATGCGGAGGCTTTCTGCGTGTCCAGCCATCCCTTCATGGCCACCAGCAGCTTGTCCGCCAATTGCCGATTGCCCGCGAACAGGTCCAGGTAGGCCTGCTTTGCATCCGCGATGCGGTTGAGGCCAAGAAACGCTTCGCCTCGATACTCGAGAGCGTCCGGATACCCGGGCTTCAGGGTCAGCGCCTGTGCGTACGCGCTCAATGCCGCATCGTAATTGCCCAGGTGCCGATTCGTGTAACCCACGTAGTTCCAGGCTTCCGGCATTTCGGGGTTGGTTTGCGCAGCTTGTTGGAATCGCTTCAGGGCACTAGCGTAGTACTCCTGAGCTTCGCGTGTCGCGCGGTCCTTTTTGCCCGCATCAGTCAACTGCGCCAGGGACGCCTGATACTTGTCAGCCTTCTTCACATCTTTAACACCCTGGTTGTAGAGGGTCTTCGCCTGCTCCTCCGGTGTTTGTTCGCGTCGCTGGGTAATTTCAGGCTCCGGGCCGCCCCCGTTCGACCAGGCGGCCGGTACGGCCGTCGCCACGAGCAAACACGCTGACAGAACCTGCATTGGCACTTTCATGAATCCGCTCCCGGCGGCTCGACAAGTGACTCGACGCTACCACTTGTCGCGTAATTCCCGAAGCTTCAGGAACACCGTTTTGGCATCGGGCTGTGCCCCGATGTCCGGAAATCGCGCGCGCAACCGTTCAATCACCGTCGGGCTTTGCAGACGTAAAAACGTATTGAACCGTTTCTCTTCGCCGAGCGTCGTAACGGGCATTGCCGCTGCATCACTCTGGCGCGCCGTTGCGATCCTCGTTGAGGCTTCCCCGTTGTCAGGTTCGCGATCGAGAGTGAACTCGAGATTGCGTGCCATATACTCGTGACCCGGGAACACGCGGGTGCTGTCGGGCAATCGCGCCAGTTGCCGCGCGAATGTTTCATACAGCACGGCGGGGTTGCCGCCATTGTGACAATTCCCGGCTCCGGCATTGAAAAACGTGTCACCGCAGAACAGTGCCGGCGACTCTGTTTGGGCAAAGAGACAGACATGTGCCATTGTGTGGCCAGGCGTGTCCATACACTCCAGCTCGACGGTCCGACCAACGCGGATGACATCACCTTTCTTTAGACCGCGATCAACCCCGCCGATGCGCGATGCAGCATCAGCGTGTGCCAGGACTTTCGCGCGCGTCGCTCCAACGAGCCCGGCGTTGCCGCCGGTGTGATCCAGGTGCTCGTGGGTATTCAGAATCTGCGTGATTTCCCAGCCATTTGCCCGGGCCTGGTCCAGCACGAGCTGCCATTCCAGGGGGTCGACAGCGAGTGCTTCGCCGGTCTGCGGACATGCGATCAGATAGTGGAAATTGCGGTAGGCATTCGCCGACCAGATGCGTTCGATCAACATAAATTGCCCTCTCGTTGCGGCAAAACCACGCCGCGGGACGGCGTTGGCGCGCCATAATAGGCCGATGTGGAAGCTCCCAGCATGATGCATACCTTTCTGTTCGAGCCGGGCGTATGGACTTCGAAGGGCACATTCTGGCGTGCCGATGGTGAGCCCATTGAAGCCCAGGGCCGGATCGAGATCGCGCATCACCCCACGGTCTGGCTGCTGTGCGGGAGTCTCAAGGTATTTGGCTCCCCGCCGGTCGAGTTCGTGAATGCCTACTCCATCAGTCCCCCCGGACGAGATGGCACGTGCATGAAATGGACTTCCGAGAATGCAACGCTCGGAAAACTGAGCGGCACCTACAGTGTCGTCGGCAGCAGCATTTTATGCGTCTATACGTGTACGGCATCCGGCTATCACGGCGCCGAACACCTGGGACAGGTTGATGCCCATCGCTACAACGCAGCGGGAATACTCCTGCTCCACGAGCGTCGCCTGTCATCCTGGCAAGTTGTTTTGACACGCAAGGCGCCCTGACATGTTGGAAGTGAGGAGGGGCCGTGACCGCGGTTACGACGATCATGGCTGGCTGAAATCCTGGTATACATTTGTATACGCCGATTACTACGATCCCGAGCACGTGGACTTCGGACCGCTGAAAGTCCTCAACGAAGATCGTGTCATGGCCGGGAAGGCGTATCCCAATGAGCAGCGCCGCGATACCGAGGTGTTGAGCTACCTCATCGAGGGTGAGCTGCGCCACCAGGATTCGCTCGGGAATGAAACTGTTCTGCAGGCAGGAAGTCTGCAGTGCCTGAACGCCGGCACGGGGGTGCGCCACATTGAGTTGAATCCTTGCGCCCGGGAAGCTCACCTGCTCCACATCTGTTTCACGCCTGCCCGGCCCGGAATGGCACCGACCTACGAGCACAAGAGGTTTTCTGCTGAAAGCAAGCGCGGGACGCTGCGGCTGCTGGCTTCACCGGAAGGCGAGAATGGATCGCTCCTGCTCCACGAGGACGCCCGGATCTTCGGGGGGCTGTTTCACGACTCCGAGCGGAAGGAGCTGGAATTACCGAGAAACCGGCGCGCGTACCTGCATGTCATCCGTGGCTCCATTGCCGTCAATGAAACCCGTTTGAATGCCGGAGACGGCGTCAAGATCAACCCACCCGGTAACGTGGTTCTCCAGCATGGGCGCGACGCGGACATCATCCTGTTCGAAGTGCTGGCCGGGCCGCAGCCCGCGAAGCGCAAATCGGCTCGTCAGACTTAAGTCTAATACGGCCGGTGCGGCCGGGACCTTTGATTCAGAACGCATGCTGTTGCGCGGTAAGCGCCTCGTCCCTTCGCGTACACTGCCCGCTCGAATGGATCGGGAGTTACAGGGTTTGTATGCGCATCCTGGTGGTCGAGGATGATTTCCTGGTTGCAGACGCAATCCGCCGCGGGTTGTGTATGTCAGGTTTTGCCGTTGATTGCGCTTCTGACGCCGAGCAGGCCGCGGCCGCATTGGCGGCTGAGCACTTTGATCTCGCGTTGCTGGACATTGCCCTGCCCGGCGCCGATGGCTTGACGTTCCTGCGCCGCCTGCGAAACGCCGGCACGCATCTTCCTGTGATGATCCTCACGGCCCGTGAAACGCTGGCCACGAAGGTGCAGGCCCTCGACCTGGGCGCCGATGACTTTCTGGTAAAACCGTTCGAACAGACCGAGCTGGCGGCCCGCTGTCGCGCCTTGATCCGCCGCTCCAACCTGAAATCCAGCGGCCAGCTCACACTCGGTAAGCTGCGGATCGATATCACCGGACGGCAGCTCTACATTGAAAATGAGCCGGTGGAGCTGACCGGCCGCGAATGGCTGATTGTCGAGTGTCTCGCTCTCAACTCGGGACGCATTGTCACCAAGGAGCGCCTGCAGCAGGCCGTGGCGAGCTGGGACCAGGCAATCACCCCCAATGCCGTCGAGGTTCATGTCTCGAGAGTCCGCGCCAAGTTGGGTGATTCCGTGGTGCTGCGCGCGGTGCGCGGCTTGGGATATCGACTCGACGAGCCCCGATGAACGAGAGCGCAGCGTCGGCCACATCGATCCGTCGACGTCTGCTTCTCTTCCTGCTGCCGCCCCTGACATTGCTCATGTTGGTGGGTGTGTTTATCAACTATCGCACGGCAACCCTGTTCGTCCGCGCGGCTTACGATCAGAAGCTTGCTGACATGGCGCGTGCCTTCGCGACTCAAATCCAACAGCCTGAGCCGAATGCGCTGGTCGCACCCACGGGAATCCTGTTCTCCATCTCGGCACCCGGCGGACGGGTTACGGCGGGAGAGCCCGGACTGCCCCAGGCTCCCGCAGGAAGCTCGCCCCTGACTTATGGCGATGCGAGCTTCGAAGGGCACGACCTTCGTCTCGCCACTTACAGAACGCCTACAGCAGTCATCACCGTCGCTGAAGATGATGACTCCCGGCCCAACCCGGGCCGATTCATTCTGGCGAGCAACTGGCTGGTTGATTTCATCCAATTGGACGTCACGCTGCTGATTGTATGGATTGGCGTCCACTATGGACTAAAGCCTCTCCTCCTCCTGCGTCGTCAGATCGAAGCTCGCTCGGCTCGCGAGCTTCGCCCGCTCGATGCCGCCTCCGTGCCCGCCGAAGTGCGTCCGCTGGTGGACGCCTTGAATCTGCTGTTCGAGATGCTGACCGGAGCCGCGCAGGCACAAAGCCGGTTTGTCGCCGATACGGCGCATCAGTTGCGTACACCCATTGCCGGCCTTCGAGGGTCCCTGCAAGTGTTGATGCGCGAGCCTGCAGCAGCACCTCTGCATAGCCGTCTGTCCTCGCTGTACGAGGGCGTATCGACGCTTTCTCACTCCGCGAACCAGCTTCTGGCGCTGGCGCAAGCCGATCGCTCCACGAGCCTGACGCGCGGTTTCCACAAGACGGACCTGAAATCTGTCGCCGAGCGCATTGTCGAGCGCAACGTCGATCGCGCCGTCGAAAGTGGTCTCGACCTCGGCGCCGAGTGCAGCCCCGCGAGTGTCGATGCGAATGCCAGGCTGTTGGATGACCTGTTGGGCAACCTGATGGATAACGCCCTCAAGTACACCCCATCAGGTGGTCGCATCACCGTTCGCTGTGGTTATGAAACGGGTCAGGCTTACCTCGAGGTCGAAGACGACGGCCCGGGAATTCCCGAGGTTGAACGTCCGCGCGTGCTCGAGCGTTTCTATCGGATTCCCGGCTCGCCACCCGGGGGTTGCGGGCTCGGACTGGCGATCGTCGATGAAATCGTTCGGCAACACGACGCACGCCTGTCTATTGAGTCAGGTGCCGAAGGTCGCGGTACCCGCGTCCGCGTGACATTCAACCGCGGTCCCACTGAGAACAGCGTCGCAGACTGAGCGAATCGTCGCACCGCCGCGGACTCAACGTCAGCTTCCCGCAAGGTTGACTGCCTAGCCTCCGCAGCTGTTCGAGGAACTCCTGCTTCAAAGGGATGGCTGTGACCCACTCATACGCGCTGAGCTCGCGCGCCGCCGGCTTCTCCGTCTTCGAGCTGATGATCGTTCTAATGCTCATCGCGATCCTTCTCGCGCTGGCGACGCCGTCGTTCCGTGAGTTCACTCGCAGCAATCAGGTCACATCGACCAACAATGACCTGGTTACAGCATTGAACCTGGCGCGCAGTGAAGCGCTGAGGCGAAGCACTGGCGTCACCGTCTGCTCCTCAACCAATGGCACATCCTGTGGTTCGGCCGACGATTGGGGATCCGGCTGGATCGTGTTCGAGGACGCCGCCGGCAACGGCGTAATCGCTTCCGACGACAAAGTCGTGCAGAAATGGAGTGCCCCCAACAATGGCGTCAAGGTCGTCACGGCCAGCACGAACATCCAATACCAGCCAACCGGTATGGCAGCTTCCGGCGCCAAGATTGATGTCTCCTTTGACTCATGCAAAGGCCCGCGCAGGCGACATATTCAGGTTTCCGCGGCGGGAAGCATCAGCACTCAAATCCAGAACTGCTCGTAACAGAACGGACCACATCCCATGCAGGACGCAATGCATCGCAGATTCCGCGAGCGCGGATTCACCCTGGTTGAAGCCCTCGTGGCTCTCGTTGTTCTTTCCATTGGACTGCTGGGCGTAGCCGCCCTGCAGTTCACGAGCCTCAAAGCGAATCATGGCTCGGCCACTCGCACCCAGGCTGTTTATCTCGCCTACGACATTATCGACCGGATGCGCACCAACCCGACGGCCGTGAGCGCGGGCGAATACCAACTGGGGTTCGGCGACACGCCGTCCGGAACCACGATAGCGAAGAAAGACCTCATCTCCTGGCGTCAGAACATCACGAATGCCTTGCCGGGAGGCTCCGCCGCTCCAACGGGCTCCGTGAACGTAGATGCCGTCTCGCACCTGATCACTGTGAGTATCAAGTGGGATGACAGCCACGCGGAACAATCAACTTCGGCGGCCAACGTCGTGACATTCACAGTTGTCACGCAGATCTCCAACTGACGAGCGCGTGCCAATGACACGAAGACTACAAACCGGCTTCAGCATGGTCGAGCTCATGGTCGCTCTGACGTTGAGCCTGATCCTCATCGCGGGCGTTCTGTCGCTCGTCTACAGCTCCAAGGTCACTTACATGGAGAACGAGCGCGTGGCGGGCACCCAGGAGGGCGGCCGCGCGGCGTTCGAGATGATCATGAGAGATCTGCGCGGGTCGGGCTTTCCGGGCTGCGCTCAGCCGATTGCCAATCTCGTAGTCTCCAACAATGTCCTCACCAATCCGAAATCGTTGCTGTGGGCACTCGATGTACCGCTGCAGGGTTACGAAGGCACGAGCGGCACCTGGAAGCCCGCCCTCGATCCGATATTGAGCGCACCGGCGCCCGCGGCGCCGAACGACATTCTCGTGATCAGAACGATGCGCGCGGGTCTGCCCCAGATGCGCACGACGACCGGGTTGAGCGCCGCGGATAACATCACAGTCAGCAAGAGCGCCGCGCAGAAGATCGATGGCAACACATTCGTCATCAGCGATTGCCAGTCTGAGACCTTCTTTGCTGCCTCCGTCGCCGACAATGGCACAACCTGGAAGCTGACGAAGCGGACCTCCGGAAGCGCGCCCATCAACGTATCCGACAGCCTCGTGACGAACTTCGACTCCGGGGCAATGGTGACTCCGCTCGACACCGTCATCTACTACATCGCGCCGGGCACACCGGCGGTAAAGGACGGGACAGCCGGCCCTGCCCTCTGGCGAATCGTCAGCAGTTTCAACAGTGCCCAGCCGGAAGAGTTGGTTCCGGGTGTCGAACGGATGGAGTTGAAGTACGGCGTGGACACCGATGGTGACACCATAGTGGACGAGTATGACGACGCGGATGCGGTCAATACGGCAGGAAACTGGAACAATGTCGTGAGTGTCAGAGTGGCGATTCTCGTCCGCTCCCTCCAGGCGAACTCACCGGAACTCGACAAGAAAATCTACACCCTGCTGGATTCCACCGCGGGTCCCTTCAATGATCACTACGAACGGTCGCTGTACACGACGACCGTCGCGCTGCGCAATCGCACCACCTGAGGACTGAAAATGACTCACCCACAACGAGGCGCCGCTCTGATCACCGCGCTGCTGTTGCTCGTAGTGTTGACCATCCTGGGCATCAGTGTCATGCAGATGTCCCGCGTGCAGGAAAAGATGGCGGGCAACACGCGTGACATCAACGTTGGTTTCGAAACCGCCGAAGGCGCCCTGCGCAGTGCCGAAGCGCTCATACGCGTCCAGCCGGACAGACCGAATACCTGCATCGACGCTTCGTGCCCGTTCCGAAGCACGGATCTGGGTGATGTCGCGAACCAGGATTCGGCCTGGTGGGACACCAACGGCCAGGCGTTCGCGGATGGCAGCGGGAGTCCGATGATGGGGGTTGCCAAGAATCCACGCTATGTGATTGAACAGATCGTAGTGCTTCCGGATGTTCTCGATGCCACCGATCCCGGGGCCTCCCGCACTTTCTATCGGGTGACGGCACGATCCACAGGCGCATCCGGGCTGTCCAACACCATTGTCCAATCCACCTTCGCACGCAAAGACTAGAGCCATGAGCAACCGCCGATCCTGTTATCTGATAGCCGCGGCCGCGTGCCTGCTGACCTGTCTGTCAGGCGCGAGCGCAGCTCCCCTCAATCTCAGTGACACGCCGCTGTTTCTGGCCACCGGGGTCGAGCCCAACCTGATCATGGCCATCGACGACTCCGGCTCCATGGATTTTGAGCTGCTGGTGCGTGCCAATGACGGCGCCGTGTGGTGGCTCACGAATGGGTCGACCTCGGGCTCGGGGTCGACGGCCTGCAAATCGACCGGCAGTTTTGTGGGCTGTTCCGCCGATGGCTCCACGGATTTTGCGTCTCCCAACACCCTCAACTTCAACAATAGTGGCAACGCCCTCAACGGCTGGAAGAAATTTGCCTACCTGTTCCCGAATGGCGCCAATGGCGCCAACAATTCGGACCAGCGGCGGCTCGCAGACCAAGCGAACGATCACTACGCAATCCCGCCCATCGGCGACTATGCGTGGACGCGCTCGCCGGATTTCAATGCATCGTATTTCAATCCCTCGACCACCTACAGCCCGTGGCCGAGCGAAGGCAGTTTCACGTTCAGCGACGCAACGATAACCGCAACCCGCTGGGATGCGGTCTACAGCACATCCGGCACGACGATCGACCTGACAAAGGATTTCGCCGGCAATGCGGGTGTTGCCACGACAGCTACCTGCAACGACACCTCCGTTACAGGCACCGGCGCGGACAACTACACCTTCCGGGTGTTCACGGGAATGACGCTTCCGGTGGGGACCTGCTTTCTACCGATGACCGGCGGCGGCACTCAGCACTGGCAGACCGTCGTCTCGAACGGCGGCAAGGGGTGCATCATCCTGGATTCGGACATCAAGGCAAAAGCCTGCGCGACCAGCGCCGGCACATACAATTTGCTGACCAACACCAAGGTGGCGATCCGGTACTTCCCGGCTACCTTCTACCTGAAGTCGACTACGGCGCTGCCCACCGGATATGGCTTCATAGGCGTTACGTCGACCGGACTGGCTCCCGATGGAACGGCGCTCAAGGGATATGAGATCAAGTCGTCGAATTTCTCGACGCCGGCTCAGTACACGGCGGCGATACAGAACTTTGCTAATTGGTTTCAATACTACCGCAAGCGCCATCAGTCACTGCGCGCGGGGCTCGGCGCGGCATTCGCAAATGTCAAAGACACGCGCGTGGCGGGCTTTACGCTCAACGGGGGCACAGACGCGACCAAGCCTGATGTAACCATGCAGGACATCGATGTCCAGGCCAACCGAGATTCGCTGTATACGCAGTTCTATAAGACGTGGACCGGCTCGGGCGGTACGCCCAGCCGCTCGGCGTTGGCCAATCTGGTGCGCAACTTCAAACGGACTGGCGACAATGCGCCCATCACCGCCGCCTGCCAGCAGAACTTCGGCATGCTCTTTACCGACGGGTTTGCCAATCCCCCCGCCTCGGGCGATGGTTTTGACGCGGTAGGAGAGATCGACGGCAGCTTCAAGGCGCCGTACTCGGACTCCACTCCAAACACCATGGCCGACGGCATCATGAACGCCTATGCCAATGTGCTGCGCTCCGATCTGACCAAGGGCAGGGTGTCGGTTCCAGCCGCCTGCAGCGTGGCCAACGCTGATCCCAGCCTGGACTGCAATACGAACCTGCACATGAACTTCTTTGCCATCACGCTCGGCACGCGGGGTCTGCAATTCAACTCGGACAGCCCGGTCAACCCCTACACGGTCAAGCCGGCGATTGTCTGGCCTAATTCGACTCAGCTATCACAGGCGCGTAACCCGGTCGCGGTCGATGATCTGTGGCATGCGACCATCAACGGTCGCGGTGCATTGCTCAACGCGAAGAGCCCAGCAGATGTTTCCGACAAGCTCAAGTCGGTTCTGGCCAGCATCGCGGCCCGGGTCGGTGCCTCAGCCGGCCTGGCGGTGAACGGTCATGCCATCTCGAGCAATACCCGGGCCTATCAGTCGAGCTTCAACACTTTCCAATGGAGCGGTGACGTCACGTCAGTCAAAGTCAACCCGGATGGCACGTTCGACTCAACGGGAGGCTGGGAGGCGTCCAAGAAGATGCCGGTTGCCGACTCGCGCCAGATCTACACCGTCGCCAGCGATGGCAAGACGTCGATGTTGTTCAATGCATCGAGCATTGCTGCCGATCCAATCCGGCTGAAGCAGATTCAGCAGGACACGGTAACAACGGTGAACGCCAAGATCGACTACCTGCGCGGCGACCACTCCGAGGAACAACAGGTGAATGGCGGTCCATTCCGCAATCGCGGCAGCGCGCTCGGCGACATCATCAACAGCGCTCCGACCTATGCCGGCGCGCCATCCTTTCTGTATCGCGACGACCTGGAGTCCGTGCCGTATTCAAAGTTTCGCGCCGCCCAGGCGAACCGCGCCGGGGCTGTCTATGCCGGGGCCAACGACGGCATGTTGCACGCGTTCGCCGCGGACGGTGGCCAGGAGTATTTTGCCTTCATCCCCGGCGCCGTTTTCAACAACCTCTATAAGCTGACACAGCCCACGTATACGCATCGTTACTATGTTGATGGCTCGCCCAGAGCCATCGACACCTTCTACGGCGGCGCCTGGCACACCGTCCTGGTTTCGGGTCTGGCCGGCGGCGGACAGTCGATTTTTGCTCTGGAAGTGACGCGACCTGATTCGTATACATCCAGCAGCAGTACCTCTCCGTTCATGTGGGAGTTTACCGACGCGCAGGACGCGGACCTGGGTTATACATTCAGCCAGCCACTGGTAATCCGCATGCATAACGGCAAATGGGGCGTGGTGTTCGGCAATGGGTACAACAACACCGCGGCGGATGGCCATCAAAGCTCCACCGGAAATGCCGCGTTGTTCATCCTGGATGCGCAAACCGGCAAGCTCATCAAGAAGATCGATACGCTGAAGGGGCCGGCCAGCGACCCTACCAGGCAAGGGCGGCCCAATGGCCTCGCCGAGGTGTTCACGCTCGATTACGACAACGACTCGATCACCGATGACGTCTATGCCGGAGATCTCTATGGCAACCTCTGGAAGTTCAAACTGACCGATGCGTCGGAGGACAATTGGGGATCTGCCTATCTGGCCGCGGACGGCAAGACGCCGGTCCCGCTTTTCACTGCCAGCAATGATTCGACGGATCCAACCAAGCAGATCCAATCCATCACGACCAAGCCGATCGTGGTTCGCGGCCCCAATGGCGTCGGGCTGGTCGTCATGTTCGGCACGGGCAAGTACCTCGAGCCTTCCGATACCAACGTCGCGAATCTCACGACGCAAAGCTACTACGGCATCTTCGATCCGAACACGAACACACCGAGTGACGTGGTAAGCGGCCGGGACAAGCTCACCAGGCAGAAAATTGTGTTTGAGGGACCCGTGACAGTGACCTCCGCCAGTGGCACCAAGACTCAACAGAACATGCGGGCCGTGAGCGACAACGCAACCACCTCGAGCCGTGGGTGGTATATCGACCTCGTCTCGCCGGTCAAGGACTTTCAGGGCGAAATGGTCGCGACGAATTCGAAGGTCGACAACGGCATGGTGATCTTCGATACCCTCATTCCGAACGCCGATCCCTGCAGTGGCGGCGGGACCAGTTGGGCCATGACTTTGAACATCTACTCCGGCGGACGGCTGGATTTCACGCCCTTCGATCTCAACGGCGACGGGAGATTCAATTCCAACGACTTCGTAACGATAACGCTGCCTGACGGCACTACGGCGAAGGTGCCGGTATCGGGCGTGGGCATGGACAGCATTCAATCCACTCCGACGGTCCTCAACACCAATGACACCGTGTCCAGTGGGGGTGGTACGGATCTGCTGCTGTTCAGCGACGCGGGCGGAGGCAAGCATGCGCAGAAGATCAATCCCGGTCCGCGTCACGTCGGCCGGCAGTCATGGCGCCAGGTCCGCTGACAGGAGCTCCAAAATGAAACAAACTGGATTTACGCTCATCGAGTTGATGGTAACGCTGCTCATCGTGGGGATTCTGACGGCGATCGCCATCCCCTCGTATCGAGGCTATGTGTTGCGGGCGACGCGCGCCGAAGCCAAACAGGCATTGCTGGCGCGCGCCTCGGATCTGGAGCGCTGCTACACGCGCAACAACACTTATGTGGATGCCGCGACCACGCCATGTCCGGTGGCTGCCAATCTCGCCAACCCGGCCGTGGGAATCAAGTACAAGATCCAGGCGCAGAGGCTCGCCGCCAATTCGTTCATGCTGCAGGCAATCCCGGTCAATGGACAGGAGGCCGACAAGTGCGGGACGTTTACGCTGGACGACAAGAACAGCCGCGGCGTGTCGGGCACACCCTCCGCGCAGGACTGTTGGGGACGTTGAGTCGCGGTATCGAGACAGAGTACAACCGTACAGTGTCGTAGATTCGAGGTTGGATTTCTGAGAGATAACTGACTTTTACCCGCCGGATTTTGCGACGCGGCTCTCATAATCCGCTGTTAAATACCGCGGTGCGGACGCAATCGCCCGGTTCGTCAGCTTCGCGCAAGCTTCAAAATCCAGTCTGCCTCCCACGCGCGCACTGCGTCCCGCGCGCGAAGTGGGATAAACATGAAGCCTTACGCGGGATTTACGCTGATCGAGCTGCTGGTGGTCATCATGATCGTCAGTATTCTCATGGCGGTTGGCGTCCCTTCCTACAAGTACGTTACCAACTCCAACCGGTTGTCCGCCGAAGTGAACGGACTGTTGGGCGACATGCAGCTGGCCCGCTCGGAGGCCATCAAGCAGGGCGTGTCCGTGACGGTCTGCGCCTCGCAGGACCAGGCATCGTGCAGTCAGTTGAGTGACTGGTCATCGGGCTGGATCGTGTTTACGGATCCGGGCGATGTCGGAGTCAGGGACGCCGGTGAAACGATTCTGCGCACTCAGAAGGCGCTGCACCCCGGCGACAAGCTCTTCGACACGGCAGGCACCCTCTCCACGGCTACATTCAACCGCGCGGGGTTTCTCTCCTTCACGGGTGTTCCCGTCGACGGGGTCACCCTGACGCTGCACGATGACCGGGCCAATGCGGATCACACGCGCTGCCTGTGGATCGCTTCCCAGGGCCTGATGACGACTCAGACCCCGGCCACGGATGCGGGCTGCAAATGAACAGCCGGGTGCGTGGATTCAGCCTCGTCGAGGTGATGGTGGCCATGATCGTCATGTCGATCGGCCTGTTGGGAGTTGCGAAGATGCAGGCCGCGGCTCTTTCCAACACGGCCATTGCCAGCACCCGCTCGCTCGCGGCTATCGAAGCCTCGAGTCTAGCTTCCTCGATGCACGCGAACCGCGGCTATTGGAGCTCTACGTCCGTCGCAACCACGATCACCCTGCGCGGAAAGACTGTCACTCCGAATGCCGCACCTGCCGGTGGCTGCATTGCGGTGTCATGCACTCCCGCGGATCTCGCTGCCTACGACCTGCAGGAGTGGACGTATGCGGCCCTGCAGGTTCTACCGCCTGACTATCAGGCGACCATTACCTGCACGCCCACCGTCACGCCGCCGAATTGCACCATTCAGATCCGGTGGGCCGAGAAGTCGGTTGCGGTCAACAAAGATGGACAGGTGGAGGCAGCCGATACCTCTCTCGATCTGAACCTCCCGAAGTACGAGCTGTACGTCGAGCCATGAGAAAACCACGTCAAACAGGCTACACCCTCGTCGAGGTGATGGTGGCCATCAGCATTGCGCTATTCCTGATGGGTGGAGCGCTCGTGATGGTCCAGCACACCCGCAATGCCTTCAAGGCTCAGAACCAACTCTCGCAACTGCAGGAGAGTGAGCGGATGGCCATGGCATTGATCACGGATGTCATTCAATCCACGGGTTACTACCCCAATCCGCACACCTTCACGGACGCTCAGACGCTCGTGCCGTCGCCCGCGCTCCCGACACCGGGCGCTCCCAACATCACGAACAGAGCGATCGCCAACGCGGTCGGCGACACGATCACGGTACGATACGCGGCGGGCCCGGCCGACAATGTTTACAACTGCCGTGGTGACAAGAATACGTCGGCAGGCGCGTTTGAGACCTGGGAGAACACGTTCAGCGTGGTTCCGGACGCGCCTGCTCAGGACGGGACGCCGCAATTCAAGTTGCAATGTACGCTGTGGAGTTTGTCCGCCGGCGATGCTCCTCCGGCCCCATTGGTGTCCGGGGTGCGGAATCTGACCATTCAATACGGCATCAATACCGCCGGCGCCGGCGCTCCCAGTTGTGCGGATCGATACAAGGCGACGAAGGACATGGTTGCGGCGGACTGGAGCAACATCTGCTCCGTCAAGGTGACCCTGACGTTTGCCAACCCGTTCAATCCGCCAGGCGGCGGCAAACCGACCATCGATTTCACGCGCGTCATTGCCGTGATGAACCAGGTGTAAACCATGAGCTACCCGCAGTTGCGCTCCGCTCAGAGAGGCATGGCCCTGGTAACCGGGATGTTGCTGTTGGTTGTTGTCACGATTCTGGCGATGAGCATGTTCCGTGGCTATGGCACGCAGCAGAAGATCGCGGGCAACGTTCGCGAGAAGAATCGCGCGGTCAGTGCGGCGGTCAGCGCGCAGCAATATGCGGAGTATTGGCTGGGGAACGCCACGACACTGCCGGTAGGCGGTGATTGCAGCGCAATCAGCGTGTTGCCCATTCCGCAGGTTTGCAGCAACAACCCTGATTTCGCCGTGGTGCCCTGGACTTTGAACGCGAAACCGGTCGGGGTGTCTTTCAACACCTTCAACAACATGTCGAAGTTGAATCGCGAGAATCCGAGCAACGGAACCTATTATTCAACTCCCATGTTCTACATCACCGACCTGGGGCCGGCGGCCGCGGGTGCCGGTGAGGTCTACCAGATCGATGCCACGGGCTGGGGTGGCACGGCCGATACCGTTGCGGTCGTTGAAAGCACCTTCCTTCTGAAACCCTCAGGTACGAAGTACGACAAATGAGCCATCGCATTCTAAAGCGAACATTGGGTGTTCTCGCCATGTTGGCTTCCAGCGCGCATGCGCAGGTCGTATTGACTGTCAGTGACGACTTCACACAGACGGCGGCCCAGAACAATTGGGCTACCTTCGATGGCGCGTGCCTCACGGCCGGTGATGGCACGGGAACCGTCCCCGCTTGTATCGGGCTACCCTACTACCAGCGGCAGACTCTTGTCGGTGGTATGAGCGGAACACTGCCGGATCAGGGAGGCGCGGGTGCTCTGCGCCTGACCAACGGCTACACGAAAGGAGAAGGATCGGGATTCGGTTTCGGCTACAACCAGGCCGGCGGCATCATTTCCAATTTCACGTTCGCGGCCGGTACGGGCGTGGACATTCTGTTCAAGACCGTCACCTACCGGGGCAATTCCGGGGGCAATGGCGGCGGGGCCGGCGTGGATCGCGGCGACGGCGCCGACGGCATGAGCTTCTTTCTCATCGATGCCACCAACAGCAATGGCAATCCCTATGACATGGGAGCGTTCGGCGGCAGCTTGGGTTATACCTGCTCGAATACCAACAACGACGGCACGATGCGGGCCGATGGCACTCCGCGCCAGTACGACGGGTTGTTGAATGCCTACGTCGGCTTGGGGATGGATGAGTTCGGTAACTTCCTGAATCCGCGCGACAACACCGCCAGCGGCCCCGGGCTGCAGGCCGGGCGGATCGGACTTCGCGGCAACGGCAGCATCTCCTGGAAGGGACTGAGAGCCTATCACCCGAATTTGTATCCCATATCGCTGACGCTGGACCAGCAGGCCAAGGCGGTCAACAACACCTGTAAGACCGGCACGCTGTGGGACTATTCCCAGGCGAATCCCGTGGATACCGGCACTCCCGTCAACGACTACGCGGATCTCGGCGCCACGACGATTCTTCCCGCGAACCAGCCGATAGCCAACGAGGCAGCACTCACCCGCGCCGACGGCACGCCGATCGCTTATCACCTCAAGATTACCCAGGACGGCTTGTTGAGCTTCTCCTACAGCTACAACAACGGCGCGTTCCAGCAGGTCATCACCAACCAGTCGATTTCCGCCAAGAACGGTAATCTTCCGAACCTTTTGCGGTTCGGCTTCGCGGGCTCGACCGGTGGCAGCACGAACGTCCACGAAATCCTGTGCTTCCAGGCTAATCCGACCCAGCTCGCCGACACCTCCGTGGGTGTCAACCAGAAAGAGGCGACGCAGATCGGCAGTGGCACGCAGGCCTTCCTGGCCCTGTACTTTCCGAATGGCTGGTGGGGCCGCCTGACCGCCAGCAATCTGCTCTACGACGCCGCCAGTAAACAGATTCTAGTGAGCGCAACCGCCAATTGGGACGCCTCATGCGTTCTGACCGGCGTGGCTGCCCCGACTACCTGCGTCACCACCGGCCAGACGAGCGTGCCGGCGCAAGGATCCAACAGCCGGTCGATCATCACCTGGAATGGAACACAGGGCGTGCCGTTCCGGTGGACACAATTATCAGACGCGCAGCGTGCCGCGCTCGATCCCGGAGTCTCCAGCGCTGGAGCCCCGAACCGTTTGAACTATCTGCGAGGCGATCGGACGAACGAAGTCAACACGAGTGGAGTGGGTCTGTATCGTGCCCGCATCAGTGTGTTGGGGGATATCGTCGATTCGAGTCCGACGTGGGTGGGCCCGCCCAACAATCCGTACACGCTCGTCTGGCGTGATCTGCTCTACCCGAACAATACGGCGCCGGAAAACGGCACCGCCACCTACACTCAGTTCGTCACCAACCGGCAGACCCGGCAGAACGTGGTCTGGACCGGCTCGAATGACGGCCTGCTGCACGGGTTCCGTGCCGGTGGCTTCGATGCCGCGGGGAATTTCGACACGCACATTCCGAACGATGGTCTCGAGGTGCTCGCCTACATGCCGGCAGCCGTTGTCAGCAAGATTCACGACAATACCAACAACGCGGTTGATTATTCGAACACCCAGTACGGACACGCATTCTTCGTGGATGCGCCGCCGACAACCGATGACCTGTACTACAACGGCGCGTGGCATACCTGGCTCGTCGGCGGGCTGGGGCCCGGTGGCAACGCCATCTATGCGCTCGATGTCACCGATCCGACTCAGTTCAACGAGACCAACGCGGCCGCGCTGGTGATCGGCGAGTGGAACTCGAACAACCTGCAGTGTGTGGGCAACGGGGGTTGCAACCAGAGCCTCGGTAACACCTACGGCGTGCCGGTCATTCGCCGTCTGCACAACGGCATGTGGGGCGTTATTTTCGGCAATGGCATCGGCAGTGCCAGCGGCGACGCCGGCATCTATGTCATGACCGTGGATCCTGCTTCCGGCGCCAGGTCGTTCTACTACCTCAGCACCGGCCAGCAGGGCACCAACGATGGCATCACTTCGCCCGCACCTGCGGACTACGACGGCGACCACATTACGGACTACGTCTATGCCGGTGATCTGCTGGGCCACATCTGGCGGTTCGACCTCACGAGCAGCGATCCCGCTCAGTGGGGTGTGACTGCCGGGGGGGCGCTGTTCACTGATCCCGCAGGCCAGGCCATCACTACGAAGCCCATGGTGGCCTCGGGTCCGGTATCGGGACTACCCCGCGTGATGATCGACTTTGGCACCGGCCTGAAGACGCCGCTGACCAACACGGCGCCTGCCGCGTTTTCGGCAGGCGTGCACACGCTGTACGGCATCTGGGACTGGAACATGAGTTCCTGGAATGCCAGATCCACTGCTCGGTTCTCGAGCCTGAATACCCGGCCCACGGGCACTCTGCAACAACAGCAGCTCACTGCGAACGCCAAGGGTGACCTCGATGGCACCACCAACGCAATCTGCTGGGCCGACCAGACCAGCTGTTCGACCAGGCCGCAGATCGGCTGGTACATCACCCTGGGCCATCCGGGCGAGCAGGTCATTTTCACCCCGGTGGTCTACCAGAACGCCCTGCTGATCAACACCACCGTGCCGGCCGACAATTCGCCCTTCAGTTGCAAGAACAATGGTGACGGGGGTTACACGATCGCGGTGGCGCTCGACACGGGAGCGGCGATTCCAGGCTTGTTCCCGCAGTACGGCGACACGCTGGCCGCCGGCTCACTCACCAACAACTCCGGAAGCCCGTTCATTGTGCTGGTCGGAAGTCAGGCCTTCATGGTGACCCAGACGGTCGGTGGCGGAAAAGTGGACGGTCCCGTTTCCTGTCAGAAGGGGTCGTTGATCTGTGATGCGCCCATCAAGCCCCAGGGGCCCGTGGGCAAGCGCCTGACCTGGATCCAGAGACGTTAACTTCGCAACCGGGAGATATCGATGTCGGTGTGTTTCAAACCGCGGCGGATGGCCGGCTTCACCTTGATCGAGCTCATGGTGACGCTGGTGGTGGCGGCCATCCTGATCTCGATTGCGGTGCCTTCCTATCAATCGCAGGTGCGAAAGTCGCGTCGGACTGAAGCGCGCAATGCCGTAATGGATCTGGCGGCGCGCGAGGAGCGCTACTACAGCGTGAACAACGCCTACACCAACCTCGCCCTGCAACTGGGCTACGGCCAGGACAATGCAGCTATCACGGACCGGCCGATCGGCAGTGGCTATTACACGGTGTCGGTGACAGCATCGTTACCCGATCCGGGCGCCACTCCGCCGACTCGCGCTGGTTTCAAGATCACCGCAACCGCAGCGGGTACGCAATTGAAGGATACGCCTTGCCGGACGTTCGCCGTGGATGACGTTGGCACTCAGACATCGACGCCTTCTGCCACGGAGTGCTGGAACTAAGCTCAGGGTCAATCTCCCTGATCGCTGACGCGGTATTCGCAAATCTGTCGGGTATGCCCGTCTTTGTGCAGAAACACGCCCAGCGTGTCCTGCAATACCCGGTCGTTTTTTCGTTGGCCTCGAAAATCGCCGCCTTCTGTATCGGTAAAGAAGGTGTCGAAGTAGGTCAGACCCCGGTACTGGAATACGCCCACTTCCGAACCGATGTCTCGGTATGGTAGGACTCCCTTGATGGGGTGGCCGAAGATCGCCTGCGTCGCGGTGGCATCTATATCATCGGAGTCGGGTTTCAACACGACCCCGGACTGGAGGAAACGGGCCGGAGATGCGGAGTTGCCTATATATTCCACACAGTGATAATGCTTTCTGTCGAGTTCGCTCCAGATGGCTACGTTGTCCGGTTGCCCATCATTGTCGATGTCCACGCGAGGGTCATAAGTCCAGATCGACGGCTCGAAGTCCGCAGGGTAAAAGTCCTCCGTGGGGGCCTCGAAGACATCAGTACCGTCGGATCGCTTGTGATGAACGTAGAAATTCACCACGGAGCGGTTCTGCAAGAAGCTCTCGACAGGAATGAAGAGACGAATGAAGTCACTTCGTGGCAGCGACTTACGGTGTAACAGCGAGAACCCGGGCACGGTCGTGGACTCGGGGCGGTTACAGTAAGGAGGCTCGCTGAACTGAGTTTGGTTCAGGCGCTGCAGGTAAGCCTCACACACGGGCACGCCGCGGCCTTGGGTCAGCTCGAAGTCGTAGTCCGTCGTTGCAGAGGTGCTCGAATTCGGGTCGTTCGCTACGACAGGTCGCAATCGACTGGATGACGTCCATCCCACTGTGACACGCGTGGCTCCCAGATATTGGGTGTATGCCCACTTCCCACATGTTTTGGCGACCGCTACTACATCACCACTCAGGATATACGCGGCGCCCTTGCAGGACTCTTGCGGGCAGTTGGTGGGAATTTGAGCATGCATATAAGCTCTGCTTCCCACGGCACCCGTTACGGAGGCATAGTGCAGCGGCGCATTGCCATCGAAAGCTACCTCGTGCCGAATACATTCGGCTTGCTCAGCGGGCGAACCAGCCGCCGAACCAGCCGCCGTGGTCAGTAACAGCGCGATAGCAATTGCCCGCCCTTTGCTCATGGGGTGAGCCTGGCTCGCCCGGCGCCCGTAGGAGCCTGTTGGTTCAGCCACGGCGCTCGCCGATGCGACCGCGCTAAAGCGCATGGTTCGGGCAAAGATGAATGTGCGTCGCGATAGATGACATGAAGTATCCGTTTCAGAAGTTGTCTGCGTCCGGGCAGGTTGCGTGGTTCAGCGGCTGCTTCTTTTTGAGGTCGAATTCCACCCAATTGAGCTGAGCATGCTCGCCGCAGAAAGGTGCGCCCGCGAGATCAGGCGGGTCTACGTATTCAAACGTAATCTTTCCGAGCTCGAATTTGACGTCCACCTTTTTCCCTCGGGACGTGTCAAATCCGAGCTCGGTGTACCGCAACACCTTACCGTGCAACTCGGCGACACCGTCGATGCCGCATTCTGATCCATTCCATTGAGGACTGTAGACATACAACTTCGCGTGGGAGTCATCCACGCGCTTGATCATCATGCAATCCTCCATTGGAGGATCACAAGGCACTTGCTCGTCACCTTCCGGCTGCGTGCAATTGCGCGCCGGAGCAACGTAGTGGCCTTCGATTGATGTGATGAACGAACTATCGCCGCGCACGGCGCCGAGACCGCAGGTCATGGCGCACGTCAATGCGACAAAGCTCAGCCGCCGCCAGCCAAAGGTCGAGATCATGACACCTCCCCGAAGCATTGCCTGCCCCAGGAGACCGTGTTCAGTTGCGGTCGGTGGGGTCGCCCGGCGTGCCGGGTACTTTCAAGCGCGAATGTAGTGATCGACCAGCAACGCGGCGAAAAGCCACATCAGGTAGTTGACGGAGAACTTGAAGACCTTCATCGGCAGCTCCTGCCGTGCAGTGAGCTTCATTGCCAGGGCGTAATACAAAAATCCCGCATTCAACCCCAGCGCTACCACCAGGTACAGCAAGCCGCTCATGCGTGTCAGAAAGGGCATGAGCGTCACAATCACCAGCAGGACCGTATAAAGCAGAACCTGCAGCCGCGTGTACTCCACGCCGTGCGTGACCGGCAGCATGGGGATTCCGGCTCGCGCATACTCATCGCGGCGGGCGATGGCGAGCGCCCAGAAATGCGGCGGCGTCCAGACGAAGATGATCAGAAACAGCAACAGGGCGTTCGGATCGATCGTGTTGGTTACGGCTGCCCAGCCCAACACCGGAGGCGCG
>Ga0068858_100001030_pt1 | contig 28781 bp, 25 predicted proteins | sample KBSSwiS12_FD_66589 | JGI IMG/M metagenome (GOLD analysis project Ga0068858, IMG submission 66589) | Switchgrass rhizosphere microbial communities from Kellogg Biological Station, Michigan, USA - KBS Switchgrass S1-2 | ecosystem: Host-associated > Plants > Roots > Rhizosphere > Soil ... | reverse complement strand
GCGCGCGGGATCGAGCCCGAAGCGCGCCGCCACCCGGTCGTAGAGCCGTTGCAGGCGGAAGCCGGGCTCGGGCTCCTCGATCGAGAACAGCAGCTCCACCGAAACAAGATTAGCGCAGCCCGGAGAATTCGTGGCCATCGGGAGCGGTGGCCGCGGCGGATCGTGAATAATGCAGGGGTAAGGAGGAGTCATGTTCCGAAGAGGACTGGGCCTCGGAGTCGCCGCTCTCGTCCTGGCCGCCGCGGCCGGCGAGGCGGGAACCATGGTCTCGTATCCCAGCGGCGCCGACACCGTCGCCGCCTACGTCGCGTCGCCCGACGGTCCCGGCAAGAAGCCGGCGATCGTCGTGATCCACGAGTGGTACGGCCTGAACGACTTCGCGCGCGCGAAGGCGGACGGGTTCGCCAAGCAGGGCTACGTCGCGCTCGCCATCGACCTCTACCGCGGCAAGGTCGCCGACAACGCCGACACGGCTCACCAGCTCATGCGCGGGCTGCCGGAGGATCGCGCCGTGCGGGATCTGAAGGCCGCGGTCGCGTACCTGCGGGCCCGTCCCGACGTCGACGGCACGAAGATCGCCTCGGTCGGCTGGTGCATGGGCGGCGGCTACTCGCTCGACGCGGCCATCGCGGAGCCCTCACTCGCCGGCACGGTCATCTATTACGGTCACCTCGTGACGGATCCGAAGACGATCGCCTCCCTGAAGGTCCCGCTGCTCGGGAACTTCGGCGGCCAGGATCAGGGGATCCCGCCGGCGGACGTGAAGGCGTTCGAGGAGGCGGTGAAGAAGGCCGGCGGCAGCGTCGACTTCAAGATCTATCCGGATGCGGGGCACGCGTTCGCGTCGTCGAAGGACCCGGCCGTGTTCCGTCCGGCCGACGCCAAGGACGCCGACGCGCGGACGGACGCGTTCCTGGCGAAGATGTTGAAGGGGAAGTAGTCGGCGGTCGGTGGTCGACTGACTACGTCCGGTTCTTGTACCAGTCCGCGTTGATCTGCTGGAAGTGCTTCCACTTCTCGGGGATCGTCTCCTCCGTGAAGATCGCGGTCACCGGGCATGCGGGCTCGCAGTTTCCGCACTGGATGCAGACGTCCGGATCGATGTAGAGCATCGTCGCGGCTTCGAAGTCCTTCTCGTCCTTTCGCGGGTGGATGCAATCCACCGGACAGACGTCCACGCACGCCGTGTCCTTCGTGCCGATGCACGGTTCCGCGATGATGTACATTCCCATTCGGATGCCTCCGCGCCCCGGTTCCGGCGGCGCGCCGAGATTCTAGCAGGTGACCGCAGCCGCGAGCGCGGCGTCCGTCAATTGCGGGAAACCGTGATCTGCAGGGCCAGATTCTTCCCGTCGGTTCCCGGGGTGTAGCGGACGGTCACCGCCGCACCGGGGGTCAGCGTCCCGCTGATCTTGGTCTCGGCGTTCCATTGGAACCGCTGGACCGTGCCGTCGGCGAGCGTCACCTCGACCAGCCGCTCCGAGGCCGTGACGCGCGCCACCGTTCCGGTGACCGAGGGTGTCTTGTCGACCGGAGCGGCGGCGGAGGACCCGGCGATCAGCGCCCAGGAGACGACGAGGGAAGGGACGAAGTGGCGCATAGCTTCCTTTTCGGACCGTCTCGGAGAACCCCGGTGGCGGACCCCGCCATTCCCCATTTGACAGCGGGCCCCAGCCTCCCTAGAATACGCCGTTTTTCGTTGCGGCCTGGAGGTGCAACCGAATGGTCAAGCGTTGGGCGGAAGCGGAACTTCGATTCCTGTCGGACAACGCCGAGAAGATGAGCGTCCAGGCACTCGCCGACGCCCTCTCGGTTCGCGTCGACGAGCTCGAGAAGAAGATGGAGAAGCTCGGCCTGCTCGGCAAGGTCGCGCCCGGCGCGGCCGAGCCCAAGAAGGCTCAGACCCTCAAGGAGCTCTCCAAGCACACCGAGAACGCGCGGAAGGACTACGACCGCGGCGTCGCCTGCCTCCAGAAGAAGAAGCTCGACGAGGCCGAGCGCCACTTCCTCGACCTCATCCAGAAGTATCCCGACGAGCGCGAGCTCGTGGACCGCGCGCGCGTGTACCTGACGGTCTGTCAGCGGCAGCGACGCGATCCGCGGCCGGCGCTCTCCGAGCCCGAGGACTTCTACTATGCGGCGGTCCTCGAGAAGAACCGCGGCAACGTCGCCGAGGCCATCGCCCACCTGAACCAGGCGGCGCGCAAGAACGGCGGCGGCCGGGTCGACTTCCTTCTGGCCTGCTGCTACGCGCAGCAGGGAGACCTCGAGACGGCGCTCGCGCACCTGCAGAAGGCGATCGAGGAGGATCAGCGGCATCGCGTGCTCGCGCGCCACGATCGCGACTTCGATCCGGTTCGCGAGACTCCCGAGTTCCAGAAGCTGCTGGCGTCCTGAACGGTCGACCGCCTGCGCCTCGAGGCCGGCCTATACTCCGGGCATGAAGCGCCGCGCGCGAGAGCGTCCGCGTAAGCCGAGGACGTCCGCCCCGGCGGCGGCTCCGCGCGTCATCATCCTCGCGGCCGGTCTGGGCTCGCGGATGCGCTCGGCCCGGCCCAAGGTCCTCCACCGAGTCGCCGGGCGCACGCTCCTCGAGGCCGTCCTCGCCTCGGCCGAGGGCCTGAGGCCCGAGCGCGTGGTCGTCGTCATCGGTGCGGGCCGGGAGTCGGTCGTCGCCTCCCTCGAGGGCCGCTCCGTCACCTTCGCGGTCCAGGATCCTCCGCTCGGCACCGGCGACGCCGCGCGCCGCGGCCTCGAGTCGCTCGGGGAGGGCGCGGGACCGGTCGTCGTGCTGGCGGGAGACACTCCGCTCCTGCGCGCCGAGACTCTGCGCGCGCTGGTCGAGCGCCAGCGGGAAGACGGCCTCGACCTCGCGTTCCTGTCGTTCGTGCCGCCCGATCCCGGAGCGTTCGGCCGCGTCGTTCGGGACGCGCGCGGCCGGGTCCGCAGCATCGTCGAGCTCGCCGTGGCCTCGCCCCGCGAGCGCAAGATCGCGGAGGTCAACGCGGGCGTCTACTGCTTCGCGCCGGACGCGCTGGCGCGCGCCCTGGCCGGCCTGCGCAAGAACCCGGTGAGCCGGGAGTTCTACCTGACCGACGCCGTTCAGATCCTCGCACGCGGCAAGGGGAACGGGCGCGTGGCCGCCGTGACGGTCGAGGACTGGCGCGAGGCCTGGGGCGTCAACACCCGCCGCGACCTGGCCGCCGCCGAGGAGCTCGAGCACCGGCGCGGCATCGAGCGGGCGCTCGACGCCGGGGTCACCGTCCTCGATCCCAACTCCGTCCGGATCGGGCCGAACGTCGTGCTCTCTCACGACGTCGTGCTGCACCCGTTCGTCTCGCTGGAGGGCGCGACGGTTCTCGAGGAGGGCTGCGAGGTGCTCGCCTTCACACGCGTGCTCGACTCGAGGCTCGCCGCCGGAGCCGTCGTGGGTCCGCACACCGACGTCGAGGGCGCGCAGATCGGCCCCCGCGCCCGCGTGGGCCCGTTCTCGCGCATCCGCCCGGGCTCCGAGATCGGCGAGGACGTCCGCGTCGGCAACTTCGTCGAGACGAAGAACACGGTGCTGCGCCGCGGCGTCAAGGCGCTCCACCTCTCGTACCTGGGCGACGCCGACGTCGGCGCCGAGACGAACATCGGCGCGGGCGTCATCACGTGCAACTACGACGGCGAGAAGAAGCACCGCACGGAGATCGGAGAGAAGGCCTTCATCGGCAGCGACTCGCAGCTCGTGGCCCCCGTGAAGGTGGGAGACGGCGCCTACGTCGGCTCCGGCACGACGGTCACCGAGGACGTCCCGGCCGGGGCGCTGGCCCTGAGCCGCTCGGCGCAGACGAACAAGGAGGGCTGGGTCGCCCGCCGCAAGGCCAAGAAATCCGGGTAAAATAGTCCGTCCCATGACAATCGAGCCCGCCCGGCGGCGGTTTTCGATCCCGGTCTCGCCGTTCACGGAGTAGGACCATGTGCGGAATCGTCGGATACGTCGGACCCCAGCAGGCGAGCCCGCTCTTGCTCGAGGGACTCCGCCGCCTGGAGTACCGCGGCTACGACTCGGCCGGAATCGCCACGCTCTCGAACGGCGGCTTCGAGGTCTACCGATCGCCCGGCAAGCTCGGCAACCTGGTCGAGAAGCTCTCGCAGCGGCCCGCCGCGGGCGCCACGGGCATCGGCCACACGCGTTGGGCGACGCACGGTCGTCCCACCGAGATCAACGCGCATCCGCAGACGGACTGCACCGGCCAGATCGTCGTCGTCCACAACGGCATCTTCGAGAACTTCGCGGAGCGCAAGGCCGCGCTCAGGGCCGCGGGCCACCGCTTCACGAGCGAGACGGACACCGAGGTCTTCGCCCACGAGATCGAGGCGGCCTTCCAGGGCGACCTCCTCGCGGCGGTGCGCGCGGCGGTCTCCCGGCTCACCGGCGCCTACGCGGTCCTGATCGCGTCGAGCCGCGAGCCCGGGGTCCTCGTCGCCGCCCGCTCGGGGCCTCCCATCGTCCTCGGCCTCGGCCAGGGCGAGAACTTCGTAGCGTCGGATCCGGTCGCGCTCGTGCCCTGGACGCGGGACGTCGTCTTCCTCGAGGACGGCGACGTCGCCCGGGTCGACGCGGAGGGCGTGCGCATCGTCGACACCCAGGGGAAGAGGCTCGACCGCGAGGTCCACCGGATCCTCTGGGACGCCGTCGCCGCCGAGAAGGGCGGCTACCGCCACTACATGGCCAAGGAGATCCACGAGCAGCCGACGGCCGTGGCCGAAACGCTCGGCGGCAAGGTGTCGCTCGAGACCGGCGAGCTGTACCTCGACTCGCCGCTGCTGTCGCCGGAGCGCGTCGCGGGCTTCGACCGCGTGCTGCTGCTCGCCTGCGGGACCTCGTGGCACTCCGCGCAGGTCGGCAAGTTCCTCATCGAGGGGATGGCGCGGATCCCGGTGGAGGTCGACTACGGCAGCGAGTTCCGCTACCGGCGGCCGGTCGTGGGGCCGAAGACGCTGACCATCGGGATCTCCCAGTCGGGCGAGACGGCGGACACCGTCGCCGCGCTCAACGAGGCGCGCCGCGCGGGCTCGCCGGTCGGAGCGATCGTGAACGTGCCCGGCAGCCAGATCGCGCGGATGGCCGACGCGGTCTTCTCGACGCACGCCGGGCCCGAGATCGGCGTGGCCTCAACGAAGGCGTTCACGACCCAGCTCGCCGTCCTCTACCTCCTCGCCGCGAAGCTGCGGGCCTCGCGGGGGCTCGCGAAGGTGCTGTCCGAGGAGGAGCGCCTGGCCCTGGCGCACCTGCCCAAGGCCCTCGGCGCCGCACTCGCGCTCGAGCCCGAGATCGAGGAGCTGGCGCGCCGCTACCAGCACGCCAGGGACTTCCTGTTCCTCGGACGCGGGCTCCACTACCCGGTGGCCCTCGAGGGAGCGCTCAAGCTCAAGGAGATCTCGTACATCCATGCCGAGGGCTATCCCGCCGGCGAGATGAAGCACGGGCCGATCGCCCTGGTCGACGAGAACCTTCCGGTCGTGGTTCTCGCGCCCCACGACGCGTGGCGCGAGAAGACGCTGTCGAACCTGCGCGAGGTCAAGTCGCGCGACGGGATCGCGATCGTGCTCGGGACGCGGCCCGATGAGGAGGTCGCGTCGATCGCGGATCACGTCATCCTCGTGCCGGAGACGATCGCGGAGCTGCAGCCGATCCTGTCCGTCGTCCCGCTCCAGATGTTCGCGTACCACGTGGCCGTGCGCCTCGGCTGCGACGTCGACCAGCCGCGGAACCTGGCGAAGTCGGTGACGGTGGAGTGAGCCGCCGCCGATCTCGCTTATGATCCCGCGGTGCCTGACTCCCTCTTCCTCCAGGGCCTGAACCCCGAACAGCGCGAGGCGGTCCTTCACGACAGGGGGCCGTTGCTCGTCCTCGCCGGCGCCGGATCCGGCAAGACGCGCGTCATCACTCACCGGCTCGCGCACCTGGTCGCGGGAGGCGCCGATCCCCGCACGATCGCCGCCGTGACCTTCACCAACAAGGCGGCCCAGGAGATGCGCGAGCGCGTCCAGGCCCTCCTGGGCGTCGACCGGCTCGCCTCCTTCGTCGGGACGTTCCACTCCTGGTGTCTCCGGTTCCTGCGCCGCCGCGCGCGGGAGGCGGAGCTGCCGCCGCGCTTCGCGATCGCGGACTCCGCCGACCAGCTCGCGCTGGTGAAGGAGGCGATGGGGGAGCTGTCGATTTCCGAGCAGCTCCTTCCGCCCGGCGCGGTGCGGGCGCGGATCTCCTCCGCCAAGAACGCGCTGATCTCGGTGGAGCGGTTCGAGCAGACCCAGACCGACTTCGCCGGCGAGCGCGTCGCGCAGGTCTACCGGCTGTACCAGAAGAAGCTCGCCGCGAACGGCGCGCTCGACTTCGACGACCTGATCGGCCGCACCGTGGCGCTCCTCGCGCAGTCGCCGACGGTCGCCGAGCAGGAACGGCGCTGGGTGCGGCACCTGCTCATCGACGAGTACCAGGACACCAACTCCGCGCAGGACGCGCTGGTCAAGCGGCTGGGCGAGGGCGCGGCGTCGCTCTGCGCCGTCGGGGACGAGGACCAGGCCATCTACCGGTGGCGGGGCGCGGAGGTCGAGCACATCCTCCGCTTCGAGACCGACTTCGCGGGCGCGCGCGTGATCCCCCTGGAGCGCAACTACCGCTCGACGGCCGGGATCCTTTCAGCGGCGGCCGGGCTCGTTTCCCACAACCGGCGCCGCCGCGAGAAGAGGCTGATCGCCGACCGGGGCCAGGGCGCCGCGGTCCGCGTCTGGCGCTTCGACGAGGACCGCGCCGAGGTGGAGGCGGTCGCGCGCGAGATCGCCTCGTCCGGCCACCCTGCCGGGGAGATCGCCGTCCTCTACCGCACCAACGCGCAGTCGCGGCCCTTCGAGGAGGAGCTCGTCCGCCGCCGGACTCCGTACGTCGTGGTCGGCGGCATGAAGTTCTACGAGCGGGCGGAGGTCAAGGACGTGCTCGCGTACCTGCGGCTCGCGGCGCGTCCCGACGACGACCTCGCCTTCCGCCGCGTCGTCAACGTCCCCGCGCGCGGCATCGGCTCGGCCTCGCTCGACCGTCTGGCGCAGGCCGCGCGGGAGACGGGGAAGTCGTGGTGGGAGGTCTCGGCCGACCCGCCGGCGGGCGTCGCGGACCGCGCGCGGACGTCGCTCGCGCGTTTCCGGGCGATCGTCGAGGACCTGGCGGCGAAGGCCCCGACGTGGACGCCCTCGGCGCTGCTCGAGCACCTCCTGACGGTGACCGGATACGCCGCGCTCTACGAGGGCTCCGAGGACCGCGAGGACGTAGCGCGCCGCGAGAACATCCAGGAGCTGCTCTCCTCCGCGCGCGAGTTCGAGCGGCGCAACGCCGAGGGGGCGACGGTCGCCGAGTACCTCGACACCGTGGCTCTGGCGACCGACGCCGACGCGGCGCCCGCCGGCGGGGCCGTGACGCTCTCGACGCTCCACGCCGCCAAGGGTCTCGAGTTCGCGCAGGTCTTCGTCGTGGGGCTCGAGGAGGGGTACCTGCCGCACGGCCAGTCCGCCGAGGACGAGGACGAGCTCGAGGAGGAGCGACGGCTCCTCTACGTCGGGATGACGCGGGCGCGCGACGCGCTCGTCCTCACGCAGGCGGACCGACGCCTGGTGTACGGGAGGATCGAGAGCCGGCGGCCCTCGCGCTTCCTCGACGAGATCCCTTCGAAGGCGATCGAGCAGCAGTTCTTCGGGCGATCCGTCTCCGCCGGTCCCACGCTCTTCGCGTCGCGAAGCCGCGGCATCTCACACGAGCCGGAGCCGGAGGACGCGCGGCCGCTCCGCCGCGGCAAACGCGTGCGCCACCCCCGCTACGGCTACGGCGTCATCCTGACCGAGGAGGGCTCGGGCGAGGAGACGCGGCTCACGGTGTACTTCGACCGCGCCGGCAAGAAGAAGTTCGTCGCGCGCTACGCGGACCTGACGCCGGCCTGAGAAGAGCGGCGGATCAGGACCTCCCGTTCGCGAGGCGATCCGCGCGCCGGGCGATCCGCTCGAAGCCCATCGACCTCGCCTCCGAGGCGAGCGCGCTCGCTTCTTTCGTCGCGCCGGACGCCGATCCCGCGTCGATCTCGGCCGCGGCCAGCCGCGTCTCGAGGATCAGGTCTTTCCACGCGAGCCTATCCGCCAGCCGCGCCGCCGCGTCGACGTCGGCGCGCGCCTCGGGCGATCGCCCCGCCGCGTGCTCCACGCGTGCACTGGCGAGCAGCACGGGCACGCGGGCGTCGGCCGTCGTGGCGTCGTCGAGCAGCGCCCTCCCCGCAGCGGCCGCCTTCGCCGCGTCCGCCTTCTGTCCGCCGCCCAGCATCGCGTCGGCGAGAACGGCCTCGGCGCCGGCCTGGTCGGCCTTCCGGCCGGCAGCCGCGAATTCCGCGGCCGCGGCCTGGGCGAGGCGGCGCGCGTCGTCCCACTTTCCCTCCTCGGCGCGCAGGCGCGCGATCAGGAGCTCGCTCTCGGGAATCGTGTACTCGCGGAGCTTCTGGCGGATCTCGAGCGACTCGCCGAGGAGGCGTCCGGCCTCCGGGAGGCGTCCGCGCTCGAGCTCGAGCGCACCGAGATCGGCCGCGTGCTGCGCGATCCAGCTCGTCTCGGCCCTGTCCCGGCTGGTCTTCAAGGCCTCCTCGGCGAGCGCCGACGCCTCCGCGAGCTTTCCCTGTGCGGCGAGAGCGGCGATCTGCCCGCTGTAGCTGTCGTGGAGATAGCTGCCGTTCTCGCGGGAGATCTTCATCGCCTCGCGATGGAGCGCGATGGCCTCGTCCAACTTCCCCTGACCGAGCCGGATCGAGCCGAGGGCGTTCAGGCCCCACGGGAGCTGCCGCCGGTCCGGAACCGCCCGCCAGATCGAGTTCGCCTCGACGATGAGCCGCTCCGCTTCGGCCGTGTCGCCGCGCAGCGACGCCACGCGGGACAGACTCGCGACCGCCGCGGCCTTTTCGAGAACGTAGCCGATCCGGTCCGACACGTCGACGGCGTGCTGGTAGGACGCGCGCGCGCCGCTCGCGTCGCCCTCGTCGAACTGGATGTCGCCGAGTTTGTGCGCCGCCCGTGCCTCGCCGCCGCGATCGCCGATCTCCGAGAAGATGCGCATCGCCTGCTCCACGGGCGCCTTCTCCGATCGCCCGAGCGTCTGCGCCGCGATCGCTCGCTCGACAAGCGCGTTGGCCTCGACCGAACGCTCCTGCCGCGAGCGGGCCTCCGCGAGCCCGCGTTCGGCCGCGCGAAGGGCGCCCCTGGGGTCCGTTCGCATCAACACGCGCGCCTCGAGCACGTCGACACGCGGGTCGTCGCCCGCAGGCGCCGGGAGCGCGTGCAACCCGCGGATCGTGGCGATGGCATCCGAGTCGCGCGCCGCGTTCTCCTGCAGAGTGGCGAGACGCAGCCCGTTCTCGAGGTCATCCGGCGCCACCCGCTGCAGCTCGCGGGAGAGCTCGATCGCGCGGTCCCACTCCTTGTTCGCGGCGCGATAGGCGGACTCGATGTCGAGCTGATCCCTTCTCGGCAGCCCATGCGCGTTCGCGAGCGCCTGCTGCAGCTCCAGGCGCGCGTTCTCCTCGTATCCGAGCGTCGCGTACGCCCGGCCGAGCGCAAAGTGGGCCAGGGGAGAGTCGGGCTCCGCCGCCACGGCCTTCGAGAGAAGATTCCGGGCGGCGAGCGCATCGAAGTCGCGCAACTTCCGGAGTCCCTCGGCGTAGAGCCGCAGCGCCTCGGCCTCCTTCGGGAGTGCCCTCGTCGAGAGCCCCTCGGCGGCGGCGCGCTCGGGCTCTCGCAGCGAGGTCCGCAGCCGCTGGCCGACCGAGGACACCAGCTCGAAGAGACGCGACGACTCGCCGCTCTCGCTGGCCGCCGCGATCGTGTCGCCCGTTCGCGCGTCCTGGACGAAGACGTCGATTCGGATCCGTGAATCCTCCGGGCCCGATCCCGAGGAGACGTACGAGCCGCCGATGACGTCGTCCACCGCGGCGGCCCGCCGCAACCGGGACAACGACTCGGGCGAGAGACTTCCCGGGAGCGCGAGGCCGAGCTCCCGCCGGAGCCGCTCCGCCGACTCGGCCGGCATCAATCGGTAAGACGAGCCGGGCGCGAGCTCCGCCTGGACCATTTCCGAGAGGGCCGTGGCGATCCAGTCGAGCTCCGGACGATTCGAAAGGTTGCGGAACCCGAGCACCGTGATCGTCCGTCGCGAGGGGCCCGCGGCTCCAGCCCCCGACGCGTCGCGGAGCCGCAGCGCGAGCACGAGGCCGACGGCGGTCGCGGCCACGAGGACGGCGAAGACGGTCGCGCGGGAGGGGAGACGGCGCGGGGCCGGGGAGGGCTCGGAGCCCTGCGGCGGCTGGTGGATCGTCGTGGCCGCCGTGACGGGCGCCGGTGTCGACGGCGCCGGGAGAGCGGTGGGCTCCATGACCGGCGGCGGCTCCGGGTCGAGGCGCCGCACTGCGCCGAGGAATCGATAGCCGACCCGCGGCACCGTCTCGATGTATTCGGACGGGTCGGCGGTCTCGCCGAGAGCCCGACGGATCAGCCAGATGTTCTTGTTGAGGTTGGTCTCGTCCACGACCGTGTCGGGCCACAGTCGGGACATCAGCTCCTGCTTCGAGAGCAGGTGCCCGGCGTTTCGGACGAGGAGGACGAGGGTCTCGAAGACCTTAGGCTTGAGCGCGATCGGTCGGCGTCCGTCGTGGAGCGAGTGCTCGGTGACGTCCAGCCGAAACGGGCCGAACTCGTAGATCTCTCGTTCGCGCAAGGGTTTGGGTTCCACCGAATTGTCGCGGAAAAGACGTCCACAGACAAACGACGGAACGGTTCAAGACCCGCGGGGGGCCACGGGCGCAGCCTCTCCCGCATGACCGCCGCCGAGTCACCGCTTTCCGCGTGCCGCCGTTGCGGCTGCCCTCTCGCGGGCAACGAAAGCTACTGCAGCCACTGCGGGCGCCCGGTCGACGGCCGGGGCCGGCTCACGCGGGCCCTCGCCATCGCCGGGATCCTCGCGGCGCTCGCGGCCGCCGGAACATGCGTCGCGCGCTCGCGCGGCGCCGCCGGCGGGCGGTCCTCCCTCACCCGGAAGACATCACCGATCGACAACTCGAACCGGATCGAAACCGCTCGCAACGAAAGGAAGAACGCATGAGGAGACGGACGGCATGGCTCGGACTCGCGGGGGTGGTGATTTTCTCGTTGTCGGCGCGAGCGCAGGACGCGCGGCCCCGCCCGAAGACCTACGGGATCAGCCAGGACTCGATCTATCACGTCTCGATCACGGACTTCGTCCCGTGGCAGAGCGGCTGGGGGACCAAGGACGACTCCTTCATCGGGGCCCTCGCGCGTCACGCCGCGAGTTGCTCGGGGACGTGTCTTTATGCGATTCCGCGGCTTCCCAACGGAGCATTGCTGACCGGCATCGAGGCGTACTTCTGCAACAGCAACCCGGACTCGGGCCGTGTCCTCGGGATCGAGCTCTACAAGACCTGGTACGACGGGAGCAACGCCCAGTACCTTGGGCCCGGCCCCTACAGTGCCACGCACAACGGCTGCGGCGAGTTCGCGATCATGGACCTGACGTCGCTCAACTTCCAGGTCAACTACTACGACAACCAGTTCTACCTGCTGGCGAACATCGACTCGGACGACGGGTCCCAGGCCATCGCCGGCGTCAACCTCTTCTATCGGCTCCAGGTCAGCCCCGCGCCGCCGACGGCCGACTTCGGCGACGTGCCTACCAACCACCCGTACTTCCAGTTCATCGAGGCGCTCTCCGGATCGGGAATCACGGCAGGGTGCGGCAACGGCGACTACTGCCCGGACCGGCCGATCACGCGCGGGGAAATGGCGGTGTTCCTGGCGAAGGCGCTCGGGCTGCAGTGGCCATGACGTCGAAAGGAAGGAAGGCACAAGTCATGAAGACCACGATTCGCCTCTCGTTGAGTCTCGCTTCCATGCTTCTGAGCGGATCGCTGTTGGCGCAGGCGACGGAACCGCGCGCGCTCTTGCCGAAGCCGAAGTCCTACGGGACGGACCAGATCAGCTATTACCGCGTCGCGGCATCCGAGTTCACCTTGCTCGATACGACCAGCGGGGTCGTCTACACCGACACCGCCTACCCGACCGCCAACAATTACGAGCGCTATTCGGTCGGGGTTCCCGGTTGGTTCGTGGCCTCTCCTCATCTTCCCTCCGGCGCCGTCGTGACCTACTTCGAGCTCGACTCCTGCGACGAGGATCCTGTCAACGACGTCGTCGCTTACCTCTCGCAGTGCGACATCCTCGGCCACTGCAACGGACTCATCGGAATGCAATCGGTCAACAACGCCATTCCTTGCGGCTTCACTTCCCTCGATGTGTCGTCCAACGGTCTGCAAGTCGACAACTATCGCAATCAGCTCACCATCACCGTGATCACACAATCGGGAACCTCGAATACCCGCTTCGCCGGCGTGATCCTCGGCTACAAGTTGCAGGTCAGCCCGCCGCCGCTCTTCGCGGACTTCAATGACGTGCCGACCGACCATCCCTACTTCCAGTTCATCGAGGCCCTCTCCAACTCGGGCATCACCGCGGGATGCGGCAACGGCGACTACTGCCCGGACCGGGCGATCACCCGCGGAGAGATGGCGGTGTTCCTCGCGAAGGCGCTCGGGCTGCAGTGGCCATGAATCGATTCCCAAAGGAGGCCGTCATGAACCGCTCCCGGACTCGCATCGTCGTGGTCGTCCTGGCACTCGCGACGGCGGCGTCGAAGGCTCTCGCGGTCACGGTCGTCGTCACCAGCACGGCCGACCTCGTCACCGGCTGCGCGACGACGGGCACGACCCAGCCGGGGACCGACGGCTGCACGCTGCGCGACGCGATCCTCTTCAGCGACGCCAATCCGCCGACGCCGCCCGCGCAGAACCTGATCGCCTTCGACATCCCGGGCAGCGGCGCGCCGCTGATCCACGCTGCGAGCACGCTGCCGCCGATCACGGCCGCGACCCTCGTGGACGGCTACACCCAGCCCGGGGCGAGCCCGAACACGCAGGCCGTCGGGAGCGACGCGGTGATCGAGGTCACCGTGCGCGGCAATCGGACCGTGTGGAGGCTTCTCGTCGTCTCCGGGGGAGCCGGCAGCGTCATTCGCGGGCTCTCGCTCAGCATCCTCGACGACGGGGTCGAGGACCTGCTGCCGCAGATCGCGGTCTCTCTCGAGTCCTGCTGCAACGCGGTCACGGGAAATTTCATCGGATTCGACCAGTCGGCCGGTGAGCCGGCCTACGGCGCCGTCGAGGTCGACTCTTCTCACAATGTCATCGGGGGAGCCTCTCCCGCCGATCGAAACGTGCTCGGGCCGGGGGGCGATCTCGCGATCGTCGAGCTCCTCGGCTCCGCGAACCTGGTCCAGGGGAACTACATCGGAATCGACGCCGCCGGAACCGGCGGGCTCTTTGCCGCCAAGAACGGCGTGCGGATCGACGCGGATTCCAACCAGGTCATCGGCAACGTGATCTCGGACAACGATGGCGGCATAAGAGTCAGGTCCAATGGCAACGCGATCTCCGGCAATCGGATCGGGACGGATGCGACCGGGACCGCGCTTCTCGCGAACAGGTTCTTCGGGGTGGTCATCGAGGGCTCCGGCAACGTCGTCGGCAGCGCGAATAGCACGAACCCGATCCTCGGCGCGCTCTTCGACGGCAACGAGATCGCGAACACGATCATCGGAGCCGGGATCTACGTCCAATCCGGCATGAGCAACGCCCTCCTCTCCAACTCCCTCTTTTCCAACTTCGATCTCGGCATCGACCTCAACAACGACTTCGTCACGTCCAACGACCCCGGCGACGGCGACGCGGGTCCTAACGGGCTCCAGAACTTTCCCGTTCTGACGAGCGCTTCGGGTCCGGGCCCCCAGACGAACGTCGTCGGCAGCCTGAACAGCGCCGCCAACACGACGTACCGCATCCAGCTCTTCTCGAACTCGGCCTGCGACTCGACGGGCTACGGCGAGGGCGAGACGCTCGTCGACGAGCTCTTCGTCACGACGAATGCGAAGGGGAACGCGGCGATCCACGACCAGGTCTTCCCGAGGATTCCTCCCGGGCAGTTCGTGACGGCGACGGCCACCGATCCCGCCGGCAACACGTCGGAGTTCTCCCAGTGCGTGCTCGTGACAGCCATCGGTCCACCTCCGCCGCCTCCCTTCCGCACGATCACACGGTTTCTCGAGGAGGGGCCGATCCGCGTCGCGCCCGGCGTTCCGGTCGAATTTCCGGTCGGCGTCGGGGCGAGGCAGGAGGCCCGCGAGGCCGTCTCCGGGTCGGTCAGCATCATCGATCCCGCCGGGAACGCCTGCCAGGCGAACCTGATCCGCACCGGCGTCGGAGCCTGCGCGCTGACGTTTCCGAGCGTGGGGACCTACAGCGTCCGCGCGCACTACGCGGGCGGCGCGGAGTTCCTCGGCAGCGATTCGGACCCGCTGGTCGTGAACGTCGTGGCGGGCGCGGACTAGGGCCGCGCGATCAGCGCGATCATCCGCCCGGCGTTCGCCCCGTCGCGCCGCCAGCTCGCGAACTTCGCGCCGCCGCAGAGGGTGCACGCCGGGTGGACGGCGATGGACGAACGGGGCACGCCGGCCGCGGTCAACTGCGCGACGTTGACCGCGCGCAGGTCGAGGCGGTATTTGCCGGCGCCGCCGCAGCCCGCGCGCACGAAGTCGCCCGCGAACTGCGCGGCGACGTCGCCTCCGACCTCGTAGCAGCAGGGCCCGATCGAGGGCCCGATCCAGGCCGAGAGCGCCGCGGGCGCCGCGCCCAGCGCCTGGAGCGCCGCGACGGCCGCCCCCGCGACGTTGCGCGCGGAGCCCCGCCACCCGGCATGGGCGGCGCCGACGACGCCGGGCGCGGAGAGCAGGATCGGCACGCAGTCGGCCGTCTGCACGACGAGCGCGGCGCCGGGCTGATCCGTGGCGAGCGCGTCGTACTCGCCGGCGCAGGACGCCGACGCGGCGGGCCGCGACTCGCGCAGCATGGCCGCCTCCGCGCCGTGGACCTGTCTCGCCCAGGAGATCGGAGCCGCGTCGAGTCCCATGGCGAGCGCGAGGCGCCGCGCGAGGTAGGCGGTCGGCGTCGGCTCTCCCTCGGGCGCTCGGCCGCGGCCCGAGAACGCGACGGTGAGGCCTTCCGGCGAGAGCCGCGGACGCATCACGAGCACGCCGTCGCGCTCCTCCTCGATCCAGGACATCGCCGCATTGTACGGGCGAGGCGGCCGCGATGAGGGGTGTTAGAATTCTCCAGTGTCGGCACTCGAATCGCCCGCTAAAATCAGGGTTTTTCCGGTCATCGGGCTCGAGGTCCACGCCCAGCTCCTGACGCAGTCGAAGATGTTCTGCGCGTGCCCGGTCACGGTCGGCGCGCCCGCGAACACGGCGACTTGCGCGGTCTGCCTGGGCTTTCCCGGCACGCTTCCCGTCCTCAATCGCCACGCGGTCACCCTCGGGCTGCGGCTGGCGCAGGCCGTGGGCGCGACGATCCATCTCGAGTCGCAGTTCGCCCGCAAGAACTACTTCTACCCGGACCTGCCGAAGGGCTACCAGATCTCCCAGTACGACCGGCCGTTCTCGACCGGCGGCATCGTGACGATCGACACGCCGCAGGGCGAGAAGAACATCCGGCTCGTCCGCATCCACCTCGAGGAGGACGCCGGCAAGCTCCTGCACGACACGCCGTACGACGACGTCCCCGCCGACGTCTCGCTCGTGGACTGGAACCGGGCCGGCGTGCCGCTCGTCGAGATCGTCAGCGAGCCCGACCTGCGGTCTCCGGAGGAGGCGGCGTCGTACCTGACCGAGCTGCGGCGCCTGCTCCGATACACCGGGGTCTCCGACGGAGACATGGAGAAGGGCAACCTGCGCTGCGACGCGAATGTCTCGATCCGGGAGAGCGAGACGGCGCCCTTCGCGACGCGCGTCGAGATCAAGAACCTGAACTCGATAAGGTTCGTGGCGAAGGCCGTCGAGCACGAGGTCGAGCGGCAGGCCGGTGTCGTCGCGTCGGGCGGGACGATCGTGCAGGAGACGCGCCTCTGGGACGAGCGGGCCGGCCGCACTGTCGCGATGCGGAGCAAGGAGGAGGCGCACGACTACCGCTACTTCCCGGAGCCGGACCTGGGCCTCCTCGCCGTCGACGAGGCCTGGCTGGCCGAGGCGGCAAGCGCGATGCCCGAGCTGCCGCGCGCGCGTCGGGCCCGCTTCGTGTCCCGGTACGCCGTGGCCGCGCAGGACGCGGAGACGCTCGTCGGGTCGCGAGAGCTGGCCGATTACTTCGAACGCACCGCGCAGAGCGTCAATGCGAAGCTCGCCGCCAACTGGGTGACCGGCGAGGTCCTCCGCGGGATGAAGGAGCGCAGGGTCTCGATCGAGGAGGCCCTCTCGTTTCCCGTCTCGCCGGAGCGCCTCGCCGCGCTCCTGAAGCTGGTCGAGTCCGGCGCCGTGTCGACGGCCTCCGCGAAGGAGGTCCTGGCCGCGATGATGGACTCGCCCGAAGCCCCCGAGGCGATCGTCGAGAGGAAGGGGCTGTCGAGCCTGCGCGACTCGGGGGCGGTCGATTCGGCGATCGCGGAGGTCCTGGCGGCCAACCCCTCGCAGCTCGCCCTCTACCGGTCCGGCAAGACGCAGACGTACGGCTGGTTCTTCGGGCAGGTGATGAAGAGGACCGGAGGGCGCGCCGACCCCGCCGCCGTCAAGGAGGCGCTGACGAAGGCCCTCGGACCCGCGCCGGCATGATCCAGCTGTTCTCGGTCTCCAAGAAGTACGGCGCCTTCCGGGAGGCGCTCGTCGACGTCACGTTCCGCGTCGCGCCGGGCGAGTTCGTGTTCCTGACCGGGCCCTCGGGCGCCGGCAAGTCGACCCTCCTGCGGCTGCTGTTCCTGGAGGAGCCGCCCACGTCGGGGCAGATCCTGGTCAACGGCCGCAACATCGGCGTGCTCCCGCACTCGCAGGTCCCGTACCTGCGGCGGACGATGGGCGTCGTCTTCCAGGACTTCCGACTCATCGGCCGCAAGACGGTCTTCGAGAACATCTCGTTCGTCCAGAACGTGCTGGGCCTGCCGCGCGCCGAGCAGAAGCGGCGCGCGTACCACGTGCTGAAGCGGGTGGGCCTTCACCACCAGATGAACGCCTACCCCGACGAGCTCTCCGGCGGCGAGCAGCAGCGCGTCGCGATCGCGCGCGCCATCGTCAACGAGCCCACCGTGCTCCTCGCGGACGAGCCGACAGGGAACCTGGACCCCGTGCTGGCCGAGGAGATCATGCGGCTGTTCGTCGAGATCAACATCCGCGGCACGACCGTGGTGGTCGCGACGCACGACCTCGAGATGATCCGCCGCATGGGGAAGCGCGCGCTGACCCTCGAGCGCGGCCGCCTCCACGACCCGGACCGGATCCGGGAGGTCGCGCCGATCGTGCGCGAGGCCCCTTTCCTGCCGCAGGCGTAGGCCCTGAGCCCCTAGAGCATGGTTCGCCCCCGATACGTCTTCGCGGAGGCCTGGTCCATCGCGCGGAGCAGTCCGCGCCAGACCGCCGCGGCCGTGACGCTCATCGCGCTCGCGCTCTACGTGCCGGGTCTGCTCGCGCTCCTCTCGCGCAACTTGAGCCGGCTCTCGACCGTGGAGGCTCAGCCCGTCGCCGTCGTCGTCACCCTGCAGGAGCAGGCCGACGCGCACGCGCTGGCGGATCGGCTGACGCAGGACGCACGGGTGCGCCAGGTGCGGATCGTCGGCAGCGCGGCCGCCCTCGAGCGTTTTCGCCGCGCCTACCCGGACCTCGGCGCCGCGCTCTCGGAGCTCAGGGAGGCCCCCTTCCCGCCGTCGCTCGAGGTCCTGCTGCGGGCGGGCGCGCCCGCGAAGTCGGCCTCGGAGATCGCCTCGGCGGCGCGTCTCTGGCCGGGCGTCGAGAGCGCCGAGTCGGGCGAGGACTTCGAGCGGCGCTTTCGCGACGCGGTCGGGCTGATGCGCAACGCCGGGATCTTCCTCGGCGTCGTCCTGACGCTGGCGGCGATCCTGACCGTCGCCTCGGCGGTCCGGCTCGCTCTCGACCTGCACCGCGACGAGGTCGGCATCATGCGGCTGATGGGCGCCACGGAGAGCGCGATCCGCGCCCCGTTCTGGCTGTGCGCCACGGCCGAGGGCCTTCTGGGAGGCGGGGTCGCCCTCGGGCTGCTCTACGGCACCTACCGGCTCGCGGCCCACTGGCTGGCGAAGAACCCGCACCCCATCCTGTCGGTCTTCTGGGTCGGCTTCCTGAGCGCGCCCGCCGCCCTGCTCCTGCCCGCGGTCGGCGCGGCGGCGGGTCTGACGGGGAGCCTGCTCTCGCTCGGAAAGCGGCACGCGCGTCGCGTCACGCGGATCGCGTAGGCGAGTCTTCCCCTCGAGAGGGACGGCCACTGTGCCGTCTTGTCACGCGTCGAAGGCCGTGCGGCGTGCACCCGAAGGTCCACTTCCTCCCGACGCGCAATCGTGAGATGGTCCGACCGGCACCGAGTGCGCTCGAACAGGAAACAAGGAGGACGACTTCGATGAGGAGCTCCCGGGTCCCGGTTCTTTGTGCGATTGCCGCCGTCACCGTGTTCTTCGCCGCGGCCCAGGCCCGCGCGCAGTTCCCCGGCGACGTTCCCAACACGTTCCGGCTCAACGCCGGCGGCATGTACTCCTGGTTCACGACCGAGATGGCCTTCGAGCAGAACGGCTCCGGCGGAGCCTCGGTCAATATCGAGAATGTCTTCGATCTCCCGGCCCACTTCGGCTTCTTCGGCCACGCCGCCTTCAACCTCGGTTTCCTGTCCTTCGACGCCGCCTACGTCGGCTTCTCGCGCAGCCGCACGGCCACGATCTCCCAGGACATTCACTTCGGGGATACGACGTTCACCGCGGGGGCATCGGTGGAGGCCGAGCAGAAGACTCAGCTGCCGTACGCCGACATCCGTTTCAACTTCTTCCACAACCCGTCGTTCCAGTTCGGCCTCACCGCCGGCGTGGCCTATCCCATGCTGAAGACGGACCTGACGGCCTCGGCCGGAGTCATCGGTCCGAACGGGCCGATCAACGGAACCACGGTGACTCGGGAGGCGAAGATCGAGACGCCCGTCCCGATGCTCGGGATCCTGGCAGACGTGGCCTTCACGAACCGCCTCTCCGGCGGGATCATTTTCAACGGCATCTTCGCGCCCGTCCATCCGTACACGGGGTCGATCTTCCAGGCGGACGCACACATGGACTACTACTTCACCCCGCATTTCGGCGTCGGGGGGGGCTTCAACTACACGCGGTTCCGCATCAAGAAGGACGATCTGCCGAACGTCCTCATCGATTTCCACCACGACTTCTACGGCCCGCGGGCGTACCTGACCGGAACCTTCTGAGGCGCGGGATCGCTAGGAGCCGGCCGCCGCCTCGGCGGCGGGCTTGCGGCCCTTGTTGCGGTAGTGGGGGAGGTCCGGCTCCCCGAGCAGGCGGGCGAGCCCTTCCCAGCCGCGGACGTGCTCGCAGACGACCTTGATCGCCGAGGTCAGGGGGACCGCGAGGACCGCGCCGGGAACGCCCCAAAGCGTCCCCCAGAAGAGGAACGCGATCATGACCGTGAGAGGGAAGAGCCGCACCTTGCCGCCGACGATGTAGGGCGTGAGCACGTTGCCCTCGAGGAACTGGAGAAGGCTGTACACGAGGAACACGAGCAGCGCCTTCTCGCCGTCGTACTGGATGAAGGCGACGGCCACCGCCGGAACGGTCGAGAGGATCACGCCGACGTAGGGCAGCAGGATCGCGACGCCGGCGATCGGTCCGAGCACGTAGTAGTAGTCGACGCGCAGGATCATCAGGCCGAGCGTCGTCGCGCCGGCCATGATGAGCATGACGAACGAGAGGCCCAGGGCGTACGCGGTCATCGTCCGCGAGATCGCCCCCGTCACGTCCGCCTCTCCGAGGCGCTCGTTGCGCGTCAGGATGCCGGCGAGCACGCGGCCGAACTTCTCGCGGTCCTTGAGCATGAAGAACGTCAGGAACGGGATCGCGGCGGTGTAGAGGAGGATCCCGATCGTCGCGCCCAGACGGGCGAAGAAGGCTCGGGTCGTCTCGAGCGAGGACTCCGTGATCTTGACCTCGCGGATCCCCCGCGTGTCCTCCGGAAGGATGGCGCCCATGCGCTCCCGCAGGCGGTTGACGAGGTCCATGGTGTGGGTCACGAGGTCCCGGATGCGCGTCTGGTACTTCGGCAACTGCACGAAGAACTGGTTCAGCTGCGCCGTGACGTTGATGATCAGGAGCGCGACGCCGCCAATGATGACGAAGAGGATCAGGAGGATCGCCAGGATGCGCGGAACCCCGGCGCGCTCGAGCAGAGAGGTGAACGGCCGCAGCGCGAAGGCCAGGAACAGGGCGAACGCGAGCGGAACCAGGATCGGCTGCCCGTAGTAGAGCAGCGCGACCGCGGATCCGAGCGAGATGATCGTGAGCCCGACGACTCGGGGCGGCGGGCTCCTGCGCTCGTCGGCCTCCAGAACTCCTGGCATCAAAAAACCCCCTCGTGTCGAGGGGGTTCGGATGAGCGCCCGGAGGCCCCCCGGATCACGATCCGGAGACGAGTGTAACCACGATCTGGGCCCGGCGGTTCTTGGTCTTGCCCTCCGCCGTCGAATTGTCGTAGGCCGGCTCGGCCGAGCCCTTGGAGGCCGTCGTGATGCGGCTCGGGTCGATGCCATGGCGGGTCACGAGGTATTCCTTGGCCGCATCCGCGCGCTTCTGGCCCAGCTCCGCGTTGGCCTTGTCGGTTCCGGTGTTGTCGGTGTAGCCGGTCACGACCGCGGTCGCGTTCAGGTCGTTCTTCATGCGCAGGGCCACGCCGTCCAGTATCGCCTTCGCGATGTTGGTCAGGCGCGCGCTCTTTCCCTCGAAGAAGATCTCGTCGGTGGTCGAGCGGGGAGCCGGACGCGGCGGCGGGGGAGGAGCCGGGGCCGGAGCGGCCTCGACGGGCCTCGGCTGCTCGACGATGGGCTCGGGCTGCGGCACCACCACCGGCGGCGGCGCGGCTGGCGGCCAGGCGGCATAGGTGACGCCCAGGATTCCGCCGAAGGGGGTCGGGTTGTTGCCGTGCCGCACCAGCATGTCCATGTTCATGTTGACGCCGCCCGAGACCGCCCAGCCGGTCTGGGCGATCCAGAAGCGGCCGCCGAGGGTCAGCAGGGAGTAGTCGGGCTCGGGCCGGTCGCCGCCGTCCATGACGTGGCGGTCCGCCTCGATGATGACGTGCGCGATCGGGGCCACGGGCAGCTCGACGCCGACGCCGAACCGCAGGTCGTTGGGCGGCCGGATGTCCTCGTCGTGCTTGCCGGCCATCGTGTACGAGACCATTCCCGTGAAGACGCCCTTGGTGAGGGCGCCGCCCCACTCCCAGTCCGCCCGACGGGAGTTGAGCCGATCGGTGACGGTGCCGTTCTCGTCGATCGTGATCGTCGCGTTGCTGACCGGCACGTGTCCGGCGAGCCAGCCGGCGACGCGGAAGTCGGGGTCGGCCTCGGAGACGAAATTGAACTTCGTTCCGACGCGGATCTTGCGGCCCTCGGAGATCGAGAAGGAGCCGACCAGCGGGATCCCGTTGACCACGCCCTGCTGCCAGCCGCCGTGGCTGCGCCGGTCGTCGATGCCGGCGCCCACGAACACCGACCACCACCGGGTCAGGCCGAGGCCGAACGTGGCCTCGCCCGCCGCGTGGCTGAAGGTGCGGATACGGTCCGGATCGCCCGGCTCGAGGGGGCCCGCGACGCGCTGCTCGAGCCAGCCGTAAAGGCCGAAGGTGAACTGCCCCGCCCGGGGGTTGTCCGCCGTAGGCATCGTGAGCAGTCCGATGTCCCCCTGATTCGTCGGGGCGACGACGACGGCGCCTACCTGTCCGAAGGCGGCGACGCTGGTCAGGCAGATCAGCATCCCGAGGAGCGCGGTCCGCTTCGCCATCATGAAAATGTCTCCTTTCAGACTCGGCCGGGGAACGTAGCTGCCGAATAGGATAAGGCAAAATTGTGGAATTGCCAAACATCTTCTGTTCGGTCAGGGTAACCGTCCATTAGGACAGGGGTCTCAGGAGGCTGGCGGGCGCCGCTCGTCTGGTGCGCCTGCCATCGGTCGAAATTTTGACGGTGCGATTCGGAAGCCCGCAGTTTGCGCGCCTCCCTAGACTTTGGGCTGCATCACCAGGGACATCTTTTCTTGGAACGCCTTCATGATCGCCGGCCCGCGGATCGATGCGATGGCCTTCTCGGTCTGGCGGATCAGGTCGCGGACGGCCTCGACGCCACGGCCGCGGTCGATCTCGGCGAGGGCCTGCTTGTAGGGCCGATCGATGCCCGGCAGGTTCGACTCGCCGATGGCGGTCTCGGCCTCCTGCTTCACCCGGGTGCAGAGGATCATGAGGATCTTCTTCTCGTCGCCGAGGACCGGCGGGATCGGCGGTGTGGGCATCGAACCGGAGGGGCTGCCCGGCCGGGAAGATCCGGCGGACGGAGAAGGCGTGGAGCCCGAGGCCGAGGGTCCGGAGGCCGCGGGTCGGCCGGCGCCGGAGGCGAGGCCGGGCTGCGCGACTCCTGGCTGCGACGGATGGGGCCTCGCGACCGAGTCGCGCGGGCGCATCGCGATCAAGTCCGAGGTGACCAGGCCGTAGAGAACCTTGGCGGTGTCGAAGGAGTTCGAGCCGGTCGCGCGCGCCAGCTCCTCCACGGTCCGGACGCCGTCGATCCGCGTGATCAGGTTCCACTCGGGTGGGGAGAGCGAGACGGGCTCGCCGACCTCGCGCGGCTTCAGGACCGGCACGTAGTCCACGCCCGGAATCTTCCGGGCGAGCACCTTCCACTCGTCCAGACGCCGCGCCGCCTCCATGAGGAGCGAGGTGTTCGTCTTGTCGATGCTGACCGTCTCGACTTCCTTGCCGGGGGTGAACTGGAAGTCGCCCGTGGACCAGATCGCGAGCGCGTAGACGGCCTCCTCGCCGGTCAGCCCTCCGAGCTCGGCATGGACGATCCTCCCGCTGCGCAGGAAGATGTAGCCCCTCTCCGAGCCGCGCGCGAGCATGAACATCCCCGTCTTTCCCGAGACCGAGACCAGCTGAATGATGTCGGGAACAGGGAGCTCCTGTATGGAACCCTGAAAAGACATACTTGGCGAAGATGCTAGCAGGTCGGGGCCGGCCAGACGGGTGACGGGCCGCTCAGACCGAGTGGATGTGGCAGATCGCGACGGCGAGGGCATCGGCGGCGTCGAGCGGGACGCGCGCCCTCTGGCGGGCCAGGAGGGACAGCACCATCGCCCGGACCTGATGCTTCTCGGCCTGCCCGTACCCCACGAGCGCCTTCTTGACCAGCCGCGGCTCGTACTCGAACACGGGAACCGCGCAGCGGGACGCCGCGGCCAGCAGAACGCCGCGGGCGTGAGAGAGCTTGAGGGCCGAGGCGACGTTCTTCGCGGCGAAGACCGTCTCGACCGACACCGCGTCGGCGGGGACCCGGCCGAGAAGCTCCACGACGGCCGAGAAGAGGAAGTCGAGCTTCTCGGGGAGCGTCAGGCGCGCCGCGGGACGCCAGACGCCGCAGCCCTCGAGCGCCAGGTGTCCGTTCTCGAAGGCGATGATCCCGAAGCCCGTGGCCGTGGTTCCGGGATCGAGGCCGAGGATCCGCATGCGGACATCGTAAGGCCGCGCGCGGCCCGCGGCGAAGCGAGACCTACTTCTCGGCGGGAGCCTCGGCGAAATCGAAATTGGCCCAGACGTTCTGGACGTCCTCGTGCTCCTCGATGGCCTCCATCAGCTTGACCATCTGGTCGGCCTTCTTGGCGTCCAGCGAGACCTCGGTCGTCGGGATCATCGAGACCTCGGCGACGGCCAGCGGGAGACCCTTCTCCTCGAGCCGCGTCTTGACCTCGGGGAAGCTCTCGGGCGAGGTCTTGATCTCGTGGTACTGATCGGTCGTCGCGACGTCGTCGGCGCCGGCGTCGATCGCGGCCTCCATGACGGCGTCCTCGGTCGCCTTCTCCTTCTCGATCGCGATGTAACCCATCTTGTGGAAGAGGAACTTGACCGAGCCGGACTCGCCGAGGTTCCCGCCGTGCTTGGAGAAGATCGTGCGGATCTCGGGAAGCGTGCGGTTCTTGTTGTCGGTCAGCGCCTCGATGAGGATGGCCGTTCCGCCGGGCCCGTAGCCCTCGAAGGTCACTTCCTCGTACGAAGCCCCGGGGATCTCGCCCGTGCCGCGCTGGACGGCCCGCTTGATGTTGTCCGCGGGCATGTTCACGGCCTTCGCGTCGTCGATCGCCTTGCGCAGCCGGGGATTGGCCGCGGGATCGCCGCCGCCCAGGCGCGCCGCCTGCGCGATCTCCTTGATGAGCTTCGTGAAGACGCGCCCGCGCTTGGCGTCGGCCGCGCCTTTCTTGTGCTTGATGGTTGCCCACTTGCTATGGCCCGACATGGAAGTTCTCCTGCGAACTGATCAGCGGCGCATTCTATCGGATCGGAGAGGGAAGCGGCAGCGCGCCTTCTCTTTGATTTTGCGGCGTTTCCGGCGACAATAGCCTCAGTTCATGCCCAAGAAAGTTCTTTTGATCGAGTACGAGCCCCGCTACGTGGAGCGCGTTCGTACCCTGCTCGGGCCGCTCGAGCACACCGTCACGGAGTCCCACGACGGCGAGGCGGGGCTGGCCGCCTTCGGGGCGTCCAAGTTCGATCTGGTGCTCCTGTCCGGCATGCTTCCGCGCCTTCCGAGCGCGGAGGTGATCCGCGAGATCCGCAAGAAGGGCGGCGCCACCGCGCCCCCGATCATCCTGATGATGAGCGGCTACCGCGGGGACAACCGCAAGGCCGACGCCCAGAAAGTCGGCGCCTTCGACATCCTGGCCCGCCCGTTCACGGACGAGGACTTCCTGGGCACGGTCAACGAGGCCCTCGCGCTCTCCGACATCGGCGCCAAGACGATGCGGATCGACATGGCCAAGCTCGCCAGCGCGGGGAACCCGCTGACCTCCTCCGACATCTTCTCCGACGTGCTCAACGAGCTGGTCGGCGAGGTGCGGGGCACCAAGCGCCCGACGCCTCCCGTCCCGACTCCGACCGCGCCGAGCACGCCCCCGCCGTCACCCGCGGCGCCCCCGGCGCCGTCCGCGCAGACGCCCGCTCCGGCGAAACCCGCCGCGTCCCCGGGCGACGAGATGGAGAGGCGCCTGCGGGATACGCTCTCGGGGCTCAACCTCGGCCAGAAGACGTCAGCCGGAGCGGCGAGGCCGGCTCCCGCTCCGCCGCCCAAGCCCAAGCTCTCGAGCGACACCGACGTCGACAAGATCCTCTCGGACTCGCTCTCGGGCATCTTGCCCAAGCCGCGCACGCAGACCGGCGTGACGCCCCCGCCCGCGGGGAGCTCGGTCCCGACCCCCTCCGTGCCCCCGCGGCGGCGCGAGGAGCCGGCGGCGGCGGTGCCGTCCTCCGGACCCGATCACTTCGGCCAGTACGAGATCCTCGAGCGGATCGCGAGCGGCGGGATGGCCGAGCTCTACAAGGCCAAGCGCACCGGCGTCGAGGGCTTCCAGAAGATCGTCGCGATCAAGAAGATCCTGCCCCATCTCGCCGACGACGAAGAGTTCATCACGATGTTCGCCGACGAGGCCAAGCTCGCGGCGCAGCTCAACCATCCCAACATCATCCACATCTACGACCTCGGCAAGATCCAGGCGGGCGGCTATTTCATCGCGATGGAGTACGTCGACGGCCGGGACCTGCGAGCGATCCAGAGATCCGGCCGGGAACTGGGCGCGCCGCTGCCGGTGCCGCTGGCGGTCTACATCGCGTCCAAGGTGGCGTCCGCGCTCGACTACGCCCACCGCCGCCGCGACGCCGAGGGCCACGACCTCCACATCGTGCACCGCGACGTGTCGCCCCAGAACATCCTCATCTCCTACGAGGGCGACATCAAGCTCTGCGACTTCGGCATCGCGAAGGCCACTTCCAAGGCCTCGCAGACCCAGTCGGGCGCGCTCAAGGGGAAGCTCCAGTACATGTCGCCCGAGCAGGCGTGGGCGAAGCCCATCGACCGGCGAAGCGACCTGTTCTCGCTGGGCGTGGTTCTCCACGAGCTCCTGACCGGCGACCGCCTCTTCCGGGGCGACACGGACATCCAGGTTCTCGAGAAGGTCCGGTCCGCGGAGGTCATTCCGCCGTCGCGCATGAACCCCGAGGTGCCGAAGAACCTCGACGGCGTCGTGCTCCGCTGTCTCGCCAAGGATCCCGAGGAGCGCTACGCGAACGCGTCCGACCTGCTGCGCGATCTGGACTCGGTCCTCTACTCGTACACGCCGGCCCCCGGCAGCGCCGACGTCGCGATCTACCTGCATCGGCTGCAGGCGGAGGAGACCGCGATCGCGGAGGCCCGCGCGCGGGAGGCGGCGCAGGCCCAGCAGGCCCAGGCGGCGAGCGGTCCCGACGAGACGGCCCGCCGCCGCAAGTCCAAGGCCGTACCGATCCGCCGCACGGGTCCCGCGCCGAAGGCTGCCGAGCCGCCGGCTCCTGCTCTGCCGCCTCCGCCTCCGAGCAAGCCCCCGCGGCCCGCGCCGGCGCCGCCCCCCGAGCCCTCGGCGAACGCCTCGGGAGAGATCTTCGCGTCCGCGGCGCGCGCCGAGGCCGAGACCGGCAAGCGCACGCCGCTCTTCATCGCGATCGGCATCGCCGCCGCGGCGCTGGCCGGGTTCGGGATCTGGAAGATGACGAAGAAGGAGGCGGCTCCCGCGCCGGTCGTCGTGCCGACGAAGGTTGCCGCGGTCGTCGTGGCGACCGAGATCCCGGCTCCGGCCGTCGTCCCGACCGCGGCGCCCGCGATCGACTCCAAGGCCGTGGAGGCCGAGGTGCAGAGGCAGCTCGCCGCGAAGCGCAGGGAGCTCGAGAAGGCGGCGGCCGCCGCGGCGCCCGCCGCGAAGAAGCAGGAGGCCGCGCCGGCCGTCGCGGCGCCGGAGGCGACCGCGCCGCCGCCGACCGAGCCTCCGCCGACGCCCGTGCCCACGGCGCGGCCCGAGCCGTCGCCGGTGCCCACGGAGCCTCCGCCGACCGTCCCGCCCGCGCCGCCGGCGCACGAGACGCAACGCGGAGACCTCGTCGGGCCGGGTCCGGGCGTGGTCGAGCCGGTGCTGGTGTCCGTGCCGCGCGTGAACTATCCGCCCCTGGCCAAGGAGCGGCGGATCGGCGGCAAGGTCGTGGTGCTCGTCCAGGTCGACGAGAACGGCAAGGTCGTCGAGGCGCGCGTGCAGCAGGGCCTCCCGGGCCAGGACCCGGTCAACGGGGCGGTCCTCGCCGCCGTGCGGAATGCCAAATTCGACCCGGCCACGAAAAACGGGATCCCTGTCAAAATGTGGCGACCCGTCGTCGTCGAAGTGAAGCCGTAGAGAAACGTGGATTAGGAGGTCAGACGGAATGGCCCTTTCAGGAGATCAGAAGAAGTTCTACGAGAACACGCTCACGGTGACCAAGCGTGAGATCCAGGAGCTCGAGGGCGAGATCCAGGAGGAGCTCGCGAAGGTCAAGGACCGTCTGGCCGAGCTTCAGAACGCTCAGAAGGCGGCCCGGCAGATGTACGACGCGGCGTGCCAGCGGCTGGGTGTGCGCAACGAGCTGGAAGAGGCCGAAGCCCAGGGTTAGGCTCGGACTCCTAGCGGCCCGCTTCGCGGGCCAACCTACGAGAGAGGGGAAGTCGCTTAGGATCCCTCTCCCATGTCAGTCATCGCGCGGCAAACGGTCCTCTACGCCATTGCGAGCTTCTCTCTGCTGGTTGGATGCCGTGCAGAGCGGGCGAAACCCGCGGACAGGCGGTCGGTAAGTTCGCCTCACCGCGTCGTCGCGCTCGCTCCGAATCTGACCGAGATCGTCTTCGCGCTCGGCGCCGGAGACTCGCTCGTCGGCGTCTCGGAGTATTCCGATTTCCCGGACGCGGCTCGCCGCATCGCGCGCGTCGGCGGCCTCGAGGTCGACGCCGAGAAGGTCGCCGCCCTGCGGCCGGACCTCGTGCTCGCGATGGCGGAGGGGACCGCCCGCGGCGCGGTCTCGATGCTCCAGGCCGCCGGCCTTCCGGTCGCCGTCGTGCCGTCCGGATCGCTCGACGCGGTGCTCTCCGGGATCCGGCTCGTCGGCGCGCGCCTCGGGCGGACCGAGGAGGCCGAGCGCCTGGCGCGGGATCTCGAGAGGCGACGGGCCGACGTCGCGAGGCGCGTGGCCGGACGGCGCCGTCCGCGGACGCTGCTCCTCGTGTGGCCCGACCCGCCGCAGGCGGCCGGCGGCGGGACGTTTCTGAACGACCTGCTGCGCGAGGCGGGCGCCGACAACCTCGTCGCTGACCGGTCCGGATGGCCGGTCCTGTCTCCGGAATACGTCGCCACCGTGCCGGTCGAGCTCCTCGTGATCCCGGACTCCGAACAGACGCGCGAGGCGTACGCGCGCGCGTTTCGCTCGGGACCGCTGTCCCGGGGGCCCGTGACGCGGGCCCGCGTCGTCCGCCTGGACGAGTCCGCGTTGACGCGTCCCGGCCCGCGCGTCTTCGACGTGCTGGAGAAGCTCGCGGAGAGCCTGTCGTGAGAACCGGCGCGATCGCGATCGGGGTGCTGCTCCTCGTGGCGGCCTGCACGGTCGCGTTCCTGGTCGGCGGCGTGCACCTCTCGATCGCGGACCTCGTCGCGGGTCGCGGCGAGGAGGGCCAGACGGCGCGGCTCCTCGCATC
>Ga0068858_100001024_pt1 | contig 28819 bp, 32 predicted proteins | sample KBSSwiS12_FD_66589 | JGI IMG/M metagenome (GOLD analysis project Ga0068858, IMG submission 66589) | Switchgrass rhizosphere microbial communities from Kellogg Biological Station, Michigan, USA - KBS Switchgrass S1-2 | ecosystem: Host-associated > Plants > Roots > Rhizosphere > Soil ... | reverse complement strand
CCGATCGGCCAGCAGCTTCTCCACCCGCCGGAGCTGGATGCGGACGATGTTGTCCATCTCCGCGCGGCCGAGCCGCTTGAAGAGGATGATCTCGTCGATCCGGTTCAGGAACTCGGGCCGAAAGTGGCGGCGCACCACATCCATGACGGCGGGCCGGGCGGTATCGACGTCGTCGCCTTCGGCCAGGTTGGCCAGATACTCCGATCCCAGGTTCGAGGTCATGATGATCAGGGTGTTGCGGAAGTCGACCGTGCGGCCCTGGCCGTCGGTCAGGCGGCCGTCGTCCAGCACCTGCAGCAGCACGTTGAAGACGTCGGGGTGCGCCTTTTCGACCTCGTCGAACAGCACCACCTGGTAGGGCCGGCGCCGCACGCTCTCGGTGAGCGCCCCGCCCTCGTCGTAGCCGACGTAGCCCGGAGGCGCGCCGATCATCCGGCTGACCGAGTGCTTCTCCATGTACTCGCTCATGTCGAGCCGGGTCACGGCGGACTCGTCGTCGAACAGGAATTCGGCCAGCGCCTTGGTGAGCTCGGTCTTGCCGACGCCCGTGGGGCCCAGGAACAGGAAGGAGCCGATGGGCCGGTTGGGATCCTTCAGGCCGGCGCGGGCGCGGCGCACCGCGTCGGAGACGGCGACCAGCGCCTCCTCCTGGCCGACCACCCGCTCGCGCAGGCCGGCTTCCATGGAGAGCAGCTTCTCGCGCTCGCCCTCCAGCATCTTCTCCACCGGCACCCCGGTCCAGCGTGAGACCACCGCGGCGATCTGTTCGGCGTCCACCACCTCGGGCGAGACCGCGTCCTGCGAGCCCTTGGCCTCCTCCTCTTCGAGGCGCTTCTCCAGAGGCGGGATCTCGCCGTAGGCGATCTCGGAGGCGCGCTGCAGGTCGCCTCGGCGCTGGGCGGCGACCAGCTCGGCGCGCAGCCGGTCCAGCGCCTCGCGCGCCTGGGCGGCTTGGCCCACCTTCTCCTTCTCGGCGCGCCACCGCGAGGTCAGCGCCTCGGACTGGCCCTCCAGGTCCTCAAGCTCCTCTTCGAGCTTTTCCAGGCGCGCCTTGGAGGCGGCGTCGCTTTCCTTCGAAAGCGCCTCACGCTCGATCTTGAGCTGCACGACGCGGCGGTCGATCTCGTCCAATTCCTCGGGCTTGGAGTCCACGGCCATGCGCACCCGGCTGCCGGCCTCGTCCACCAGGTCGATGGCCTTGTCGGGCAGGAAGCGGTCGGTGATGTAGCGGTTTGAGAGGGTGGCCGCGGCGACGATGGCGCTGTCGGAGATGCGCACCCCATGGTGCACCTCGTACTTCTCCTTCAGCCCGCGCAGGATGGAGATGGTGTCCTCCACAGTGGGCTCCTGGACGAAGACGGGCTGGAAGCGCCGCGCCAGGGCGGCGTCCTTCTCGACGTGCTTGCGGTATTCGTCGAGGGTGGTGGCGCCCACGCAGTGCAGCTCGCCGCGGGCCAGGGCGGGCTTCAGCAGGTTGGAGGCGTCCATCGCCCCCTCGGTCTTGCCCGCGCCCACCAGGGTGTGCATCTCGTCGATGAACAGGATGATGGAGCCCTCGGCGGCGGTCACCTCGTTGAGGACGGCCTTCAGGCGCTCCTCGAACTCCCCGCGGTATTTCGCGCCGGCGATCAGGGCGCCCATGTCGAGCGCCAGCAGCTTCTTGTCCTTCAGGCCCTCGGGCACGTCGCCGTTGACGATGCGCAGGGCGAGGCCCTCGACGATGGCGGTCTTGCCGACGCCGGGCTCGCCGATCAGCACCGGGTTGTTCTTGGTCCGCCGCGAAAGCACCTGGATGGTCCGGCGGATCTCCTCGTCGCGGCCGATCACCGGGTCGAGCTTGCCGTCGCGGGCGGCCTGGGTGAGGTCGCGGGCATAGCGCTTCAGCGCGTCGTAGCCTTCCTCGGCCGAGGCGGAATCGGCGGTGCGGCCCTTGCGCATCGCCTTGGCCGCCTCCTCCAGGCTGGCGGGATTGACGCCGGCGGACTTCAGCGCCTCGGCGGCCTCGCCGCCTTCCTTGGCGATGGCGATGAGCAGCCGCTCGGTGGTGACGAAGGCGTCGCCCGACGCCTTGGCGCTTGCTTCGGCGTCGGCGAACACGCGCGCCGTCTCGGGCTTCATGTAGAGCTGGCCGGAGCCGCCCTCCACCTTGGGCGCGCGGGAGAGCAGGCCCTCGGCCGCGCGGTCGGCTTCGTCGGGCCGCCCGCCGGCGCTCTGCACCAGCGCCCGGGTCAGGCCGTCGCGCTCCTCAAGCAGCACCTTCAGCAGGTGCTCGGGCGCGAGCTGCTGGTGGCGCCTGGCGAGCGCCAGGCTCTGGGCCGACTGGATCGCCTGCTTGGCGCGGTCGGAATAGAGATCGATGTTCATAGCGTCCCCTCTTGAGGCGGCTTGGCCACGATCGCCTGCAGTCAGCGCGCTCCCGGCCTGGCTGGGCATGTAGGTGTGGCAAATCAGTCACACAAGAGGCGGCGCCAGCGCAAAATCCCGCACTGGAGCGGCGCTTGGCCACAACAAGCTTTGTAGCGGGACACTTGGTTTTGGAGCGTGGGACACTTGGTTCTGGAGTCACTTCAAAATTAGCGCGCCGCCGCCCAGCTGGGGCTGACGGCCTGTAGCCGCTCCCACTCGACCAGGTCGCGCGGGGCGTAGAACCGAAGCCCGGCAGGGACGCGGACGAAGGCGATCCTGCCCCCCTCCACCGCCAGGGTGTGGCCAAGGGGCGGCGCCAGGCGGACCAGGTCGGCGGGAGCCGGGCCGTATTCGCTGCCGTCCATCCTCAGAAGCTTCATGGCCGCTCTCCATAGGCCCTTCGCACACGGTTCACAGGGGCGTTCAACCGCCTTCGACGGGCCACTCTATGCGCCGATCGCCGCCCAACTCGCCGCTGTGCCCGAGCAGGCGCTGCAGCCGGCCCAGCTCTGCGTCCAGGCTCCAGCTCAGCGCCTCCCCCCTGCCCGCCGCATCGGCGGCCGAGGAGCGGGCGTCCGCAGCCGAGCGATCCAAGCTGCAGGGCCGGACGCCGATCCAGCGATGGCGCCCCTGCCGGCCGCAGGCCGCGCACCTGGCCCGCCGCTCGGCCTGGGCGATGGTGGTGTGGAAGCCCAGGCGCCGCACCGCCTCCAGCGCGCTCAGCCGCACGGTCCGGCCGCAATCCGGCCCATGGCAGCTGATGATCAGGTGCTGATTGATCTCCAGGAGATCGCCCATCACCGGCGGGCGCTGGTCCATTGTCAATTCCGCCTCGGCCGCCCCGGGCCCCCCGATACACCCGTCGACGAGGCCGGGCCAACCTACCCCCGCCCCCTGATGATCACCTCGGCCGCCGGCCGCGCGCCTTGGCCGGAGACGCCGTAGTGCGTCGCGGCCTCGGCGATCTGGAACCCCGCGAAGATCTCGCGCACCTCCGGCCGATCGTTGAGCGAGAGGATGAACCGGCCCTCGATCGCCGCCAGCAAGGTGGCCAGCTCCTCGAACTCGGCCCGGTCGAACATGCCCGGCCCGTAGTCGCCCTCGCAGCCGTAGTAGGGCGGGTCCAGGTAGAACAGGGTGTCCGGCGTGTCGTAGCGCGCCAGGAAGGCCTGCCAGGGCAGGCGCTCGATCACCACGCCGGCGAGGCGCTCGTGCAGCTCCTCGAGCGCGCTGGCCAGCTTGGTCACGTCGAACCGCGCCGGCCGGTGGTGGGAGACGCCGAAGTTGCGGCCGTTGACCTTCCCGCCGAAGGCCACCCGCTGGAGGTAGAGGAATCGCGCCGCCCGCTCCAGGTCGGTGAGGGTGTCCGGGTTCTCGGCCGACAGGCGCTCGAACTCGGCCCGGGTGGTGATCTGGAACCGCAGCATCTCCATGAAGGCCACGTAGTGGCGCTGCAGGATCCGGTAGAAGGTCGCGACGTCCCGGCTCCAGTCGTTGATCACCTCGGCCTGGGGCCGTCGCCGGCGGCGCAGGAAGACCCCGGCCATGCCCACGAAGGGCTCGGCGTAGGTGCGGTGGGGCGTGACCTCGATCAGGTCGACCAGGCGACGCGCAAGGTTGCGCTTGCCGCCGATGTAGGGCGCGGCCGGCTTCGTCGGCCGGACCACGGTGAAGTTAGGGCTGGACTCCATGCTGTGCTGTTTGCTCGAAAGCCCGCGCCGGTACGGCCGGCGGCGGGGCGGATGGGGGTGCGCACCCCCTGACGTGCGGGTCTTCGGCCCGCGGCTCGAGGCGTTGGCGCGCCTCGGCCCCCGTCTTTCAACGGCGGGGGCAGGATTTGAGTGAAGAGCTGAAGGCAGTCCAGGCGCGGCTTGCAGAGGTTCGCGCGGTAGAGGAGCGCATGAGCCGCGTCATCGCGCAAGGGCGCAGCAACGGCAACGCTATCGTCGCAGCCCGCTACGGGAAAGACCTGGCGGAGACGCGCCAACAAATCAAAGAGCTGGAGTTGCGAGAGAAGGGGCTGCTCGACGCTGAACGTGACCGGGCCGACGCTGTGACCCGTGACGAAGTTCGCATCCTCGCCGAAGAGCGCGCCTTCTGGTTCCGCCGCTTCCACACCTCCCTGGCCATCGCCAACGGCGGCGCTCTGGCGGCGATCTCCAGCAAACTGCTCGAGAACGGAGTCGAAGCCCGGTCGATACAGGCCGCCATGGCCGCGATGGTCGCCTTCGCCTCCGGCATGCTGATCGCCGGGTCGATCCCCATGGCTCTCTATGCGGAGAAGCGAACCCTCGCCCAGCGGCTGGCCTACGTCTCCGCCGGCGCCCTGATCCTGGGAATCGTCGCCACGCTCCTCGGCCTGGCGGTTCTCGCCTGGGGCTGAGATCACGAAGGCCAGCCGTCCTCGAGCGTGGCCTCGACTGCGGCCAGCGCCTCCGCGTCGGCCGCCGCGTCGATCGCGTCCTTCTTCGCCCACACCACGCCCTGCAGCTCGGCCGCCCAGGTGCGCAGATCACGCATCATCTGCGCCGTCTCGTTGAAGGTGAGCGGCAGGCTCTGGTTGCCGGTGGTGCGTACGGGCAGCGGGCATGGCGCCTCGCCCAGGCCCGCCAGGATCGCGTCGTTGCAGCTGTCCTTCAGGCCGAGCCAGTTGGTGCGGTCCCGGTTGTCGCGCAGCTGCAGGGTGTCCGAGATCGCGCCGTGGGTGACGGGGAAGCCGGCCGCCAGCTTGGCGTCGTAGAGCGCCTGGGCCTGGACGATCAGCGCGGCCTTGCGGTCGGCCAGCGGGATCGGCGCAAAGGTGGGCGTGGCGGTCACCAGGCCGTCCTCGACGCCCAGCGCGACGCTCTCCAGGAACTGGCCGGGCGGCGCGTCCTCGACGTCGATCACCTGCACCCGGTGGCGCGCGTTGTCGTCCCCGCCCCACACGCCCCAGGCGGCGGCCGGATAGGGGTGATCGTAGCGGACGTAGGTCCCGATCAGCGCCTCGGCCTCCGCCTCGCGCTCGGCCTCGAGGGCGGCGAGCGCCTCGTCGTCCTGGGGCTCTTCGGGCTCCGCCGACGGCGCCGTGCGGTTGAGGTAGGCCAGGCCGTCGGACAGGTCATCGACCCGCTGCCAGTAGAGCCGCTCGTCGCGGTCGGGCAAAAGCTGGAGGGGCTGGAGGTCGCCGTCCAGGGTGACATGGATCGTTTGCATGGAGCTTCCCATCACACAGTTCTCGTAAAGGTGCCGTTCGCGGTGAATGTGTGGATCGTGTAGCCGCCAGACGTGGTGATCGTCCCACCAGTCGCGGTCATGGAGCCGGTGGGGTAGCGGATGATGACGGTGCCGGTGAAGCCGAGCCCGCCGCCGCTTCCGCTGGGTGTGTTGCCGCCGCGCCCTCCCGCCCCAGCGTCAGTGCCTTCAGCAGCTGCAGAGTTACCCCCGCGTCCCCCCACGGAATAGGTCACGGAGGAGCCCGAGATCGAACTGGCGAGGCCTGCCCCGCCTGCCCCGCCTGCGTCGCCGGACTGGCCAGCGCCGGTCTCGCCGCCGCCGCCGCCGCCTGTTTCGGTGGTTCCCACAGCGCCGCCCGCGTTGCCGCTGGCAGACGCGCCGCCAGTTCCTGTGGGAGCCCCCGATCCGCCGTTGCCACCGGCGGCGGTTACGATGCCGGCGATGGAGGAAGACCCGCCGCTGTTGCCGGCCTGGCCCAGGCTGCTGCCGCCAGTGCCGGCCGCGCCCACGGTGATCGCGTATCCGGTCCCTAAGACGGGGGCGAAGAAGCCGGGGGTCGCTTTTCCAGCGCCGCCGCCGCCAGCGTCCTTGGTCCCTGTGTTTTGCCCGGCCCCGCCACCACCACCGCCGCCGACAACCAGATACTCGACCAGGGGGCGCTGTGCGCACATCATGCTTCCGAAGGGGAACATTACGCGCCCTTTCGGAAGCTGGCGTGCAGCTTGCCCGACGCCGCGCGATAGACGGCGAACACCAAGTCGCGTTTGTTGGCCGCCGTCTGCAGAATAGGCGTCCCGGCCTGACCCCAATCCCAGATCGCATCCCATGTCGGCACGCGCGAGCCGGTGGCGTCCTGCACCAGCTCCAGGGAGTAGGTCCAGCCGTCCTTCAGGTTCGTCGGCGCGCCAATCGTTCGGTTGCCCCCGAGGGTGACCGTGGCGTTGTAGCCTTGGGCGTTGGTGTCCCAGGCGACGGTCGCCGCGTCGGTCAGGGTTTGGAAGGCGGCAGCGTCTTTGAGGTCGCCGGTGGTCGGAGCCGCGCCATAATCGCTGCCCGCCCAAATTTGACCTGGGGTTGCCGCGGCGGGAGCGGCGGACAGGATGCGCCAGACGGCGGAGCCGCCGTCATAGATCAGTTCAGCCGCAAACCCCGTGCGAAGCCTGATGCCACCATTCGAGGCAAGACCAACGATACGATTCGCGGCCAGCGATAGGACGTTGTTGGCCGACAGGACAAGGTCGAAACTGCCGGTGTTGAGCACCTTGAGAATGCGGCCCGTCACTCCACCAGCAATGCCGGTGATCGTCGTGTTGCCCGTCGTGTTGAGGATGAGCCAGCTCGCCGTGCTCAGCCCGGCCGGACTGTAGTCGTTCAGGGTACCTGTCGCCGCGGCGACAAAGGCCGAGCCCGTAAGGAGCAGCTGCTTCGTGATCGAGAAGTTGTCGATAGTCGCGTTGGGCGGCGGCGCGGCCAGGCTGATGGTCCAGTCGGTATGCGTGGTCGAGGCCGAGGCGTAGAGCACGTTGACCGTGAGCGAGCCCGTGCCGCTGTTGTAGGCGGTGATCTGCCCCAGCATCCACACGCCTGCGGGGTCGGCGGTTCGAGCCACCGTCACCCATTGTCCGACCACCCACGCCTTGCCGGTCTGCGTCGTCCACGTCTTCGCCCCCGTACCCGCTGCGTTGCTGGTGGTCGACGTTCCGCTCGTGCCGGGCGCATTCACCGCCGACAGCGCCGAGGCCGCCGCCGCGGTCTGAGAGGTCAGCGCCGCCGCCGCGCTGCCCGCCGCCTCGCCGGCTACGGTGACCAGGTCAGGCACCAGGCCCGGAGCGCTCGAGAGCCCGAACAGGTTCTTGCGCACCGCCCCGGTGCCCGACAGGCCGCCCGGGTTGCCGACGCTCACCAGGTTGACGTTGTAGTAGCCGGTGTTCAGCCGGTCGAAGGCCGCGCTGGTCATGCCAGGATTTCCTTGAGGGTCAGGGCCGTGCTGTTGAGGCCGGGGTAGAAGAGCTTCCCGCCCGGCGGCTGCTCGAACACCGCCGGGAAGAACTCGCGGATCAGCTGAGCCTCGTCGTCGGTGTCCGGCAGGAACAGGACTGTGCGTGTCGTGCGGGCGCGCAGCCCGGCGTCGACGAACCGGCGCATCTCCGGGTCGGTGAGCATCTGGTAGCTGATCTCGAGCTTGCGGCGGGGATCGCGCTCCTCGGCGAACAATCGGCCGCTGGGCGCCTCGTCCACTACGTCGCGGGGCATGACGGAAAGGTCGCGGCCACGCTCGAAGTTCACCGCCGGCGAGAACCCGCCGCCGACCCAGCATCCGCCGACGTCGAAGAAACCGGCCGGGTTCGCCCGATCGTCCAGCTCGATGCGGATCCGGCGGGCGAGCACCTCGGGGAAGATTATCGGCCGATGGCGCTTGATCAGGTCGATCTCGGCCGAGGCGACCGTGCCGGTGATGAAATTCTCGACGCCGAACTCCAGATCCAGCGGGTCGAAGATCGACGGGAAGACGTACTGCCAGTCGGTGTTGAGGTCGTAGGTTTGCCAGCTGTCCATGTAGCCGGCCGGTCGCGTGGACGCGGCCAGGCCGGCGGGGTTCGGATAATAGCTGGTCATGGCCGAGCCAGGCTCGAGCTGCGGACCCCAGACCCAGAATGGATACGCCGGGTTGGTCGGCACGGCGCCCGATGGATAGAGCACGACCTCCAGGTCGTAGAAGCTGGCGCCGCCGGTCTTCGTGAAGGTCGAGAACGGGATCCGCTGCCACAACGGACTTGGAAGCACGTTGAAGGCGACCCCGGCATTCAGGTCATTGTTCACGGCGAAGGTGAGCGCGGGGCCTGCCGGGTAATAAACCCACCAAGAAGGCTTGTACGGCTGACCGAGCGTCACCGCGGCCATGGCGTTGTTTCTGAGCACTAGCCCGGCCGACGCGCCGCTCGTCGCCAAGGGCACGACCTTGAGAGCCGAAACCGCCCCATCCGGAGCCACGACAGCGGGGTCGTTCTCGACGTATCCCCACCAATCCGAGGCGAAGCCCGTCGCGACGCTGTACATCTGCCAGGTCGTGTTGTGGACCAGGGCATTGGAGTTCGCGACGTAGTTCTGCGTGCTGTCCTCGCTCGACGCCTTCACCCGGTAGAGGGCCCCCAGGCTCATGGTGTGGAACAGCAGCGCCATGACGCTCACCAGGCGCGGCTCGGGAAGCAGGATCTCGAACTGGCTGTTTGCCAGGCTGGTGCAGTCGGTGCAGCGCGCCGGCGCGCCGACGTAGTTGCTCTCGTCCTTCAGGTTGTTGAGCGGCCAGCTCCCCGACCAGGCGCCGCCCGATAGCGTCGCCAGCGCCGTGAGGTTGCCGTCGATCAGCTTTCCCTGCGCCATCTCAGCCCCACAGCGTCCACACGGCCTGGTCCCGCCGCGGGCGCAGCAGCTCCTCGCCGATGAGCAGGAAGTTCTGCGCCAGGCCCAGGCGCGGATAGGTGACCGCCACCGTCTGACCCAGGCTGGCGGCGAGCGCGGTGGCCCGCTCCACGGTGACGCGCCACTGCCGCCGCGGCCGGCCATCCGACCGCAGGGCGAACAGCGCGATCAGCGCGCTGGCCAGCGCCGTGGCGTCGGCCTCGTTCCGCAGCGCCGTGGGGATGTCCACCGAGCGCCAGGTCCCGGCGCGCCGCGCCTTGGTGGTTGCGTCGGTCGCCACCGCCCAGCGGTACTCCGCAGCCAGGCGCTCCTGAGACGTGGTGTTGACCAGCGCCGGCGCCAGCTCGGAGCCCGCGAAGGTGCTGTAGATCCGGCCCCAGCCGACGCGGACCTCGCCCACGGGCAGCGGAGCCGAGGCGTCCGTCGCCATGTCGATCACATCGGCCGAGGCCAGCGTCACGTCGGCCAAGACCTTGGGAGCCGCGAAGCCCACCGCCTGCCACACGCCCGAGCGATCGGGGATCAGCACGGCCGAGGCCGAGGCGGCGATCGGCGCGGCGAACGCGTCGCCGTTGATCGTGTCGCCGGCGTAGGCGCCCACCACCACGGCGCTGGCCAGCGCCGCCACCGAGGCCCCGATCCGGCCGCCAGGGACGCCGGCCTTGGCCAGGATCCGCGCCAGGATCGGCCCCGGCGTCTCGACGTACCCCGAGCCCGAGGCGTCGCCCTTCAGGCCGAACGCCACCTTGCCCACCGGCGAGAAGCTGGTCTTCAGCAGCCCTCGGCCGACGTCGGTGCGGTAGTGCGCCGCCGCCGGCGTCGCGGCGTCGAAGGCCGCGCCCGAGGAATCGCCGTCGTCGGTCAGCCCGGCGCCGTCGCCGCGGTCGAAGATCTGCTCCGAGCCCTGGATGACGCCGTCGTGCAGCTGCCAGGCCTGGACGCCGGCGTTGACCTGGGCGCCCGGCACCATGGCGTTGAGGAGGTTGCCGTAGGCCAGGGGCTTGGGCTGGCCCTTCAGCCCGTCCGCCGCGCCCTCGTAGAGCACCCCGCCCACGCCGTTTGTGCCGGCGTAGACCGTGGCCTGGATCGGCTGGGCCAGCTCGGCCCGGTAGTCGTAGAGCCCGACCTGGACGACGTTCGGGCGGGAGCTGTCCACCGGGTACTGCGGGACGTCGCAGAGGCCCTTGAGGATCAGCGTGGCGGCCGAGAAGGCCGTGCCCTCGGTCCACAGCCAAACCGAGACCGCGCCCCAGGCGTAGCCCTCGTAGGTGTTCAGCGCCAGGTCCGCGTTGGCGAGCGTCATCAGCCCCACGCCGAGCGACGGGGTCAGGCTGGAGACGTCTTCGAACAGCCTTCGCTGCAGCGATGGCGCCTGGGTCAAACGGGCGTCGAAGCCCACGTTCGGCCGGGTCGCGTCGCCGGGGGGGAACGGCGCGATCGCGCGGTCGCTGAACCGCAGCGTCGAGGCGGCGCCCGCCGGCGAGGTGACGTCGATCTCGACCAGGAGCACCGTCATCCCACGGCCGCCCGCATGTAGACGTTCTGAACCCGGAGCTGGTCGGCCAAGTCGCGGGCCTGGGCGAGCGCCTCGGCCGACGCGGCGGCTTGGGCGTCCACGGCGCCGCCGATAGCCGCGAGCCCGTCACCGATCGCTTGCTGCACGGCCCCGACCGCCGCCACCAGGTCGGCGCGGGCCTTCTCGCTGGCGGCGAGCAGCTGCTCGGTCTGCTTGGCCTGGGCGTCGACGATGACGGTCTGCATGGCCGGCAGGTTGGAGATCATGACCGGCCTCGGCGTCTGAGACGCGGTCTCCAGGATGGCGCGCTCCTGGTCGGCGTTGCTGTTCGCCGTGAGGATCTTCAGCGCCTCTTCCATGGCGTTCAGCGGCAGCACAATCTCGGGCGGGGCGTTGCTGTTCGCCGCGCTGAAGCCACCGGCCAGGCCGGCCACGTCGCCGGTGACCTGGTTGAACAGCGCCAGGCGGTCGGCGGCCGAGGACGTGGCCGTGCGGTCGGCCGACAGCAGCCGGTCAGCGTAGCCCGTGAGTTGCGAGAGCGCGTTCTGATCCCCGCCCCGCGCGGCGGCCAGGTTGCGCCGGTAAGCCTCCAAGGCGGCCTGCCGCTGCGCCGCCGGCGACAGCTCGGCCGAGGCGCCCAGGCTAACCTGGTCGAGCCACTGGCGCAGCTGGCGTTTGCTGGCGTCGACCTGATCGGTGAACTGCTTCAGCGCATCGGCAGTCTTCAGTCGGCGCAGGGAGTCCAGCTGGCCGGCCACCTCGCCCAGGATGCCCAGGCCCTCGGCCTGCTTGGCCATTTCATCCACCGCGTCGTTGGCCTGCTTCACCGCAAAGGCCTTCGGATCGGCGAGCTGCAGGATCTGGTCGCCGATCGAGCCCTTGAGGCTGGCGATGTCGTTCAGCCGCTGGCCCGCGTCGCCCACCTGGTCGGCGAACCGCTTCATCACGTCGGCCAGCTCCAGGCCCTCGAGCTGGGTGAGCTGGGTGTTGATGGCCGCGAGCTGATCCGCGGTCAGGTAGCCCGCGTCGAACGCGGCCTGCACCTGGCCGCGACGGGCGGTCTGCTGGTCCCCGAGCTGGGAGGCCGCGAAGGCCTTGGGGTCGGTGTACTGCAGGATCTGGCGCGCGATGTCCTGCGGCAGCGCCTGGGCGGCGGTGTAGCCCTGAAGGGCGGTGGCGATATCGTCGAAGCCCTTCCCGGCCGCCAGCATGCTCTCGACAAGCTGTTTCTGCGTGTCGCTGACAAAGGTGGCGCCGGAAAGCACGCCCTTCAGCGCCGTCTCGGCCGCCGCGGCGGGATCGCCGACCGCGCTGCGCAGCTCCTCGCCCGACGACAGGAAAATGTGGGTCAGGTCGCGGGTGCCGAGGTCGAGGCCGGTGACCGTCTTCGACAGGTTGATGCCGGCGTCGCGCAGCACCTTCTCGCCGGCGAGGATCGCCTGGGACGCGCCGATGACCGCATTCTTGGTTTCGTCGGTCTCCTTCCCCGAGGTGTGGAAGGTGTAGCTGTCGGACGTCAGGCTGGTGATGCCGGCATGGTTCGAGGGCTTGGAGCCGAGGAACAGGGTGGCCAGCCCGGCGACGATGCCGATCGGCCCGGCCAAGGCCATCATGCTCGACGCGAGGGTCGCCAGGCCGAGGCCCGCGGCGCCCAGCGCGCCAGCACCGCCGGCCAGGATCATCTGACCGCCAACCAAACCCAGGGCTTGGCCGCCCAAGCCGGCGGCCATGCTGACGCCAAGGCCGGTGTTCACCGCCTTGCCGACCTTGCCCCCGACCAGCGAGCCGACGGCCGCGCCGGTCGTGATCAAGCCCCCGCTCAGGCCCTGCGCCTGAAAGGAGGCCTGAAGGGTCTGGATGGTTCGCTGCAGCTGATCGAACAGGCTCGCCCAATCGTGCCGACGGAACGCGTCCTTCAGCCCGGCGACCGCGTCCACCGCCTCGGCGATGCGCTTGTCGAGCTGGGTTTCCCGCTCCGCCATCTTCCGCTGAGCGGCGTGGATCCGGTCGAGGACGCCGAGCTGCGCCTGGGCGATGGCCACCTGATTAGCGTTGTAGCCGTTCTCGAGCGTTACCTGTTCGAGCTTGGCCCGCTCAATCGCCTGCTGGAGGGGCAGGATCTTCAGCTCGAGGTCGGCGCGCGCCGTGCTCGAGCTGAGCAGCGCGCCCTGGGCGTCGAGAAGATCGATCTGGGCCTGGCGCTGAGCGGTGAAGAGGTCGAGGTTCTCCCTCGACAGGGCCGCCCGGGCGTCGTCGTCGACTTTCTGCCCCTGCAGCTGGGCCACATGCTCATAGACGTGGCGCACTTGCTCGAGCTTGCCCTTGAGGATCTCCTTTTCCGGCAAGTCCAATCCCTTGGCGGCGGCGATCTCCGCCTGCTGACGCGTGATCTCGGCCTGCTTCACCGCCAGCTCCTGGGCGATGATCTCCTTTTGCAGGTCGGCGCGGGCGTTCAGGTCGGTGACCAGCGACAGCTGCGCCTGAAGCTCCGCGGCCTTGGCCTGGGCGATGGCCTGCTCGATCTGGGCCGCGCGCTGATCGCTCTGGTCGGCGGGGCCGGACCGGGTGCGGCCTTTCCCGGCGTTGCCGGCGTCCTTCCTGATGCGGTCCTCCCCGGCCCGCTTCCAGGCGTCCTGGAGGGTCTTCCCGATCCTGTCGACCCACATCTCTCCCTTCTGAGAGCCGGTGGCCCAGGCCGCTGAGGCGCCAGCAAGCATGTTGGCGGCGGCGCCCGCGTTCGGGTTGCCGAGCTGTGGCGCTGAGAACTGGCTCAGCTGGCCGAAGACCGGCCCGGCGCCTAGGCGCTTCGCGATGTCGTTCGATTGGGAGGTGAAGCTATTGATGCGTTGAATGGCGTAGTTGATCGCCGCCGTGATGCCGTCGATGATCTTCTGAGCGGTGGAGACCATAATGTCGGCCATCGCCGCCGGCAGCATGCTCCAAGTCGCTTTCACGACCTCCAGCGCGCCCGTGAAGCCGCCCACTAGCCCCTTCAACGCCGCGACCGCCCCGCGAGTGATCTTGTCGAACAGGTCCGAGAACCAGTCCCCGACCGGCTTGAGCGCGTTCGCGGCGGCATCCTTCAGGACATTGAACGTGCCTCGGAAGACATCGCCGATGGTGACGCCGGTGTCCGTGCCCTTCTCCTTCAGGCGCTGGAGCTGCTGTTCGGTGAGCCCCATGCCCTTGGTGAGGTCGCCATTCTCCTTGTTCAGGGCGCGCGCCGCGAGGGCCGCGCCTCCGAAGGCCGCCCCGGCCGCCACGCCAAGGGCCATCGCCGCCGGCGCCAAGGGGGCCAGCATCCCCAGCACGCGCGCCATGTCGCCGCCCATGGCCCGGAAGGCCGCGCCCATGGTCACGCCGTGGCGCCCCATCAGCGCCATCTCGTCGGCGATCTGCGGACCCTGCTGGATCAGGATCATCAGGGGGTTGAGCCCCATCGCTGCCGACACGCCGACGTCGGCGAACTGGCGCGAGAGCCCGAGGCCGGCGCGCGAGGCCGCGCCCATCGCAGCTCCGCTGTCGTTCGCCGCCTGAGTAAGGCGCCGCTGCGCCGCCGCGGCGGGATCCAGCGCGCCGGTCAGCGCCCGGGCCGCAGCCTCGACCTCGTCGATCTTGCGGGCCGTGCCGCCAAGGTCGCCGGCGCTTTGCCGGCCCGCCTCGCCCAGGCGTTCGACGGCGGCTTCAGCCGCACCGACCGCAGCGACCGCGCCGGCGGCCTGGCCGTCGAGGTTGAGCCGGGCGGTGATATCGCCGCTCACGACGCGCGCCTCGCCTGCTGAGACCAGGCATCCATCGCCTCCGCCTCCATGATGCGGATACGACGGAAGTCATCGGGGAGAGAAAGCGCGAGCTGCTCCAGCTCGGCGGTCTCGCGCACCACGCCATAGTCAAGCCCGGTGCGAAGGAGGCGGGCCTCCGTCATGGTGGAGAGCGCGACGCCGCGCCATTGGGTCTGCAGCGCCAGGAACAGCCGGACCGCCGCCAGGTTGGCGGGGTGCGGTCGGAAAGGCTCGAGGCGGATGGAGCGGACCGCCTCGGCGCGGGCCGCGGCGATCGCGGCCTCGCCGAAGCCGGCCTCTCGCATTTGGTCGAGGTTGCGCTCCAGGTCTTCGCTGGTGTGCTCGTCACCGATACGGCCGACCGCGATCAGGCGGGCGGCCGACTTCAGTTTTTTTCCGGGATCCCGGTGGCGAACTTGGTGTAGGCCGCGAGCAAGGCGCTGGAGACGTAGGGGCGCTGCAGCATCTTGGTGAGCAGCTCGTCGGTGAGGGTCTGCTCCTCGTTGGCCCCAAATCCCACGAAGAACTTCCGATAGATGTCCTCCGCAGGACCGTCCGCCGTGCGCAGCATGGCGATGGTCTCCGCCAGGTCCCCGTCCAGCAGGCGGAAGCGGGCGCTGAACCGCTGTTCCACGACCTTGCCGTTCGCCTGCGGCACCGAAACGACAACGGGCCAGTCCGCCTCGAACGGCTTGTCGAGGCTCTCGAAATCGAATTTGGCGGCCATGGTTCATCATCTCCCTGCAGGGCCTTTGAAGTGCATGTGAAGGGCGCGCGAAGCCTGGCTCCGCGCGCCCCGAAACGGGCGGGGCGCGCGGGCGCCTAGGTCAGGACGATCGAAATGTCGTCTTCGGCTCCCACCGCCGAAGGCTTGAACTCGAGGTCGGCGGTGAAGCAGTCCTCGCCGCTCTCGTCGACGTAATCGGGCATGAGCTGCTGGAAGCGGCCGTTGACGGTGACGATCTTCCCGGCGGCGCTCTCGTGCACCAAGGCGAAGGTCGAGAGCGTCCCGTTGAGCCAGAGGTTGTCGAGGTTGAGCGTCGAGGGCAGCAGCACCCCGCCCTTGGTCTTGCCGGTGAAGGTCCGCTTGCCGAGGATCTGCACGGTCTTCTGGTTGGGCAGGTCGCGGAACACCACCGTGTCGTTCTGGTCGAACGACAGCTCCCAGAAGGGCACGGCCTGGCCGGCATAGGTCCAGGTGGTGCGGCCGTTGGCGATCGGGTTGGCGTCGTTCCAGCCGGTCCAGGTGGCGTCGACCTGGGCGAGCGCAGCCCGGGTCGTCACCGCGGCGACGAGGCCCTTGAACTTGAAGTGCAGCATCGGGCGCTTACCCTTCTCGCACTTCAGGCTCATGTTACCGCGGGCGTAGGTCAGGACGTGCTTACGCCGGCCCTCGTTCCAGTAGATGGTCACGGAGGTGGCTGCCGAGGTGTCGGAGAGCAGGCCGTATGTGACCGAGGTCACAGCGACGACGCTCTCCGACCAACCGCAGGCCTTGGCCAAAGGACCCCACTTCGGTGCGGTGCCGGCGGCTCCCGAGGCCGCGAGCGGCACATCGAACTCCAGCGTCCCGTACTGGCCGTAGACGGTGCCCACGACCGGGGACAAGCCGGGCCGCGCCGGATCGCCCGTCTCCTTCTCGCCGGCGAGTTTGAAGCTCGGGCTCTCGATCCAGATGGCCTCGGAGGCGGCGGGCGTGGGATCCGTGCCTGGGGTGACTTCGGTCTTGATCAGCGCAAGCTGGCGATCGGCCACGGCGCGTTACTCCTTCGGCTGGGCGCCGGCGTCGCCTTCCGGCGGCGTCGGGGCGTCGGTGTCTTGGGTGGTCGGTTGGGACCGGGCCGCGCGCTTCGCGGCCTTCGCCTGCGCCGCCTCGGCCTTGTCCGCGGCGTCCTGGACGCGGGCGGCGATCGCGGCCCGCTCGGCGGCGACGGCGTCTTCGCCGGCCTCCTCCAGGATCGCCTGCACCGGGGGCGGGGGCGGGAAGCCGCTGGCCGCGTTCGCGTCGGCGATCGCGATGGCGGAGGCCAGGGTCAGGGTTTCGCCGGCCAGGGCGGCCAGGTCTTCATTTTCGCTCACGAGGTGGGCTCCTGCAGTCGGACGCGGGTGGTGAAGTCGAGGCGGTAGAGGGTGACGCCGGTCGCCGGGTCGAAGTCCTCGAGCGCCTCGGCCGAGATGGTGAACTTCAGCTGGCCATCGGGGTGCATCCAGCCGAACAGGGCGGCCCGCACCTCGCCGGCCGGGGTCTCCAGCTGCTTGAGCCCGGCTGCGCCTTCGGCCCCCGACAGGGTCACGCGCAGCACCACGGCCACCGTGACCTGGAGCACCTGGCGCAGCGGGCCGGAGCCCTCGAGCGTCTGGACGTTGTCGGCGCCCAGGAGCACCACGAATGCCGCGACGTTCGCAGGCGTCTTCGAGCGGGCGACGGCGGCGAGGTCCGCGGCCGAGCCCACCAGGCGCAGCGACGGGCAGAGCCCGGGCTCCTTCAGCCGGTCGGCGACAGGGGAGAGCGGGAGCAGGTTCAAGCGCCGCCCCCGTCCGTGAGCGGGCCGGCCACATAGCGCAGGCCGATCTGGGCGAACTCGGCCAGGTTCTCTGAATTGATGCCCAGGAACGGCCGGGCCGGGATCTCGACCTTCATGGCGCGGATCTCCTGACCGTTGCCGCCGGCCAGGCGGAAGCGCAGCGGGTAATTGCCCTTCGGTCGGATCGTGGCGCCGAACTGGTGCGTGGCTGCGTAGACGAGGTTGGTTCCCCAGGCGACGCTGTCGGCCTGGACGTCGCGCACGCTGATGGAGCGCAGCAGGATCCCGCTGGCGATCAGCGTGCTCCCCCCGATCTTGCGGGTGGGCTTCCAGCTGGCGCCGTCCGGCGCGCGCTTGTCGAGGAATCGCTTCCGGGTCTGGTTGACGCCGGCCTGGCCCATGGAGCGCAGGGCGGGCCGCATGTCCCGGCCGCGCTCACGCGCCGCCCGAAGCTTCGAACGGGCGACCAGGTCCTGCAGCTGCAGCTCAAGCGCGGCGGCCATTTACGGCCTCCGCCGGAAGATACGCTCGCCAGGCTCTGTGGCCGCGGCGAGGCTGGGCGCGGCCACGGTTTCGGCCGCGTTCGCGCCGCCGTCCAGGCTGGCGTTCCCGGCCTTGACCCGCCGCAGGAAGGCGATGGCGTCGGTGTAGTCGTTGCGTGCCGCCTCGGGCGGGTTGGCGCCGTACAGCCGATAGCGCGTGATCTGGCAGGCGAGCCGAACCAGGTTCAACGGTGGGTCGTTCGCGTCGATCGGCACCGCGCCCGCAAGCTCGCTGATGATCTCAGCGTCGGCGTCCTGCAGGTGCGCCTCGACGACGCCGGGATCGATCTGGCCGTCACCATCGCGATCGGCGAGCAGCAGGATTTCCTGCTGGCCGTAGCGGGTGACCAGGTCGTTGGTGGAGGCGAAGGTCACGCGGCCTCCGCGGCGACCTGGTCGACGTGCAGAGGCTCGACCAGGTCGAGGCCGGCTTGCAGCGCGGGACGGAGGTGCTCGGGCGCACGGAAAGCGCCCGCCGCCGCCAGCTCTTCGAACTCACGGCGCCGCGCCGCCCGTTGGGCTGCGTAGGCGTCCTGGAGATGTTGAGCGGCGGCGGGGGACATCAGTCGACGGCCTTCACGAGGATGCCGGCGTCCGCGCGGATCAGCTCGAACTGATCCGGCGTCACCGAGAACGATTTGAAGGCATCGGTGAAGAGATGGCCCGCTCGCCGGAACGGCTTGCCGTCCCGAGAGCGCGCCTCGATCGTCACCAGCTCGGGATCCGTAGCCCCGGCGGCGAGCGCCAGAATCCGTTGTGCGAAGGGCACGCCGGAGCGGATCATGGTCAGGCCTTCCTGGAGCATCGTCTCCCGGATTGCCTCGGGAAGATCGTTCCAGGCCTCGACGGCCAGGCCGCTGACCCGATGGGTATAAGCGACCAGCTCACCGAGCTGCCCTTCGCGGCCCCCGCCGAAGTCCAGGATCGCCGGGAGCACCGAGGAGCCGAGGAGCGTGTCGGCCCATAGCGCCTCGTCCGCGGGCGGCGCGGAGGCGTGAACCTCCGCCCCGGCGGCCTGCGCTTCTCGGTGGTTATCCTCGTGTTCGGCCGGGCCGGCCGCTCCCGTGGGCTCAACAACGGGAGCGACCGGTCCTTCCGACGCCGCCGCTGAAGAGGCCGGCGGCGCGGATTGGGTGGGACGTTTGGCCATCAGCCGTGACCTACAGGTACTGGCTGACGAGCAGCTCGGCGGAGCCGGCCCACTCGTTGGTGTTGCCGCCGCCGGTCAGCTCGCTGACCACCAGCCGGCGGGCGGCGCCCTCGAGCGTGCCAGGCACCACCAGCAGGTCCGGCTTCAGGCCCAGCGGATTCCCGGCGTCATCCTTCAGAGCCATCATGGCGGCGCGGGCCGCCTCGTAGCCGGAGGCGTCCAGGGTCTGCTTGGATCCGAACGCCATCTGCCAGAAGCCGAAGCCGACATTGCAGCGGCCGTCCGAGCCGTAGACGAACTTGTTCTGGTTGAAGACGTTCGGGTCGGTCGGCTTGTCGAGGCCGGTGAAGCCGAACGGACGACGGCTTTGGTAGATCAGCGGCTTCAGCGCACGGCTGGTGTCCAGCAGGAACCAGGGCGTGCCGGCGCCGCCGCCGTGGTTCGAGACGACTCCGTCGCCGACCGGGTGGTCGGTGTCGAAGAAGTACTGGCCGTCATAGCACTTGGTGGTGAAGCCGGCGGCGAGCAGGGCGTAGACGAGGCTGTCGGGAAACGCCGCGACAGACCGGCCCAGCTCCTGGAACATCGGGGTGTAGATGCCGAGGCGATCGTCTTCGATATCGTCACGGTCCACGCCGACCGTCGTCTCGAACGTGCGGTTGGTGATCGAGTACTTGGACGCGGCCAGCTCATTGACCTGGCGGTCGCCGAGCCACTCGCGGATCTTCGGCCAGTTGCCGAGCCAGCCATAGTCCTCGGTTTTGGTGGACGAGGGCACGACGGTGGCGATGCGCTGATAGGTGGGCGCGACACCGGCGAAGCCGCCTTGGAAGCTGGTCTTGAACCCCGTGAAGAGGTTCGAGAGCAGCGCTGCGGTGATTGCGGACAAAGGACCCTAGCTCCTTAGTAAGTGATTTCGAGGAGGCCAGAGACCGCGCCGGCGGTGGCGAACGCCGCGGCGGGGGTGATCTGGATCCGGGAGCCGGCAGCCACCACGGTGGTGGCGTCGCCGGCGGTGGGGGTGTCGGTGACGATCGTGCCCTTGGTCGCGGCGTCTGCGATCGTGCAAGCCAGGCCCGCGACAGCGGTCACGCCAACGGCGGCGGTCACATCGCCGCCCGTGGTCACCGCCTTCTGGACGATCGTCTGCAGCTGGGTGATCGCGCCCACAACCGGCGAGACCAGCTCCTGGGACGTGCCCGCGAGCGTGTCGGTCTCGTTGATCGCGAACGGCAGGTAGATCCGACGCGGCCCGATAGCCGCGCGGGTGTCCACCCACACGCCGGTGGCGTCGACTTCCACCACACGGCCGGCGATCGGACGGACGCCGCCGCCGTTCGTCTTGGCCACCGTCTGATCGTCGGCGACGAAGCAGAGGGTGTCGACGTCGGCCGAGGTCAGCGCATCGCCGCCGCCGGAGTTGGCCAGGTGGAAGACGCCCTTCTCGACGTCGAGGCGGACGTCGCCGTCCGAGCCGGCGCCCAGCGCGCTGTCTACGGCCAGGCCGACGACGCGCATGGTGTCCAGCTCGGCGCGCGTGGTGGCGGCTCGCGCCGCGATCGCGACACCGGCCAGGGTGACCACCAGGCCGCCACGATAGATCTGGGCGGCGGCCTTGACGGGCAGGTTGTTGGTTTCGCCAGCGCGTCCTTTGCGCAGGCGTTCAGCGGCGAGAGCCGTCATCTCAGGCTTGCTCCTTCAGCGTGGCCGCGTAGGCCTTGGGTTCGAGGCCGAGCTGGGTGCAGAGCGCCTTTTGATCGGCGGTCAGCCCGTCGGCGTCCGTTTCAGCGCCCTCGCCCTCGACCTTCTTGTCTTTGTCGGTGGGGGTGAGCAGCTTCGGCATGGAGGCCAGCGCCTTCGTCACGCCCTCGGCGTTCTCGCGGGCCAGGCCCAGCCAGTGCTCCTTGGAGGCCGGCGGGATCTTGCCGTCCGCGATGGCCTGGTCGACCAGCGTCTCTGCGGACTTGTCGGCGTCGGCCTTCTTCAGGGCGCCCAACTCGGTTTCGGCGGTGGTCGCGCGGGCCAGGGCGGCCTGAAGGTCGGCCGCCGGCACCAGTTTGGCGGGGTCGCGGGCGTCGCGGGCCAGGGCCACCTGAGTGGTCGCGGCCGTGACGATCGCGTCGTCGGTCGCGTCTACGCCGAGGCCAAGGGCCTCCCGCAGACGCTCGGCGAGCGTCTTCATCTGTGGTTGATCTCCGGGGTTGCCGCCCCCACGCCGGGCCAACGCCGGCATGTTCAGGGCGGGGTGGGTCACCAGGGCGGCCGAGGTGACCGCCTTGATCTCGTTGTTCTTGTCGAAGAGGAACGCGGGCGAGGTGTAGCGGTACTTCTTCCCGGCGATGTAGCCGGCGCCCTCGGCGGTCCAATCCACCCGCGCCCAGACGGTGCGGTCCTCGCGGACCTGCAGGCCCTTGATCCAGCCGTAGGCGGGGGCGTCCTCGCCATCCCGACCTTTGATCTCGGTGGCGTGGTTGACGTCGTAGGGGAGGTCCGCGCCGTTGCGGGCGAAGGCCGCGACCAGCGCCTGCGGGTCGGGCAGCGTCCAGCGTCGTCCGTCGCGGGCTTCGATCACCGGGCCGGCCGGGAAGAGCTGCACCCACTCAGGCGCGATCTCCTCGCCAGCGTCGTTGCGGGCCAGCGCCAGCTCGAGGCCGTCGCCGAACGCAACCTCGGCCTGGCCTTGCGCATTGCAGAGGGCGAGGCGGAACGCCCCGGCCCCCTGCGACCGCGGGGCGGCTACATGGTGATCTCCCGAATGACGGGCTTTCTGGATTGCCGGCTTCGACATGCCGGGCCAGTATCGGGAGGCCCAGGCGCCCTGTAGCCCCGGACAGTTGTCCGCCTTGCCCTCGCCGGGCTCACCCCCAAAGATTCACTCGGCGCAAGGTCGCAGGTTCGAATCCTGCCCCCCACGCGGGGTAGCTCAGCCGGGTAGAGCAGCGCATGACGGAGGACGCCGGTTCAAGTCCGGCCCGCCAGGATCGCCAGTAGTCGCGGATCAGCATGTCGCGGCGAATACGGCCGGGCGGTAGCTCAGCCAGGTAGAGCGCCGAGGCCGGGGCAGCGATCCTGAAAGCTGCTCCGGCCGCCCGCGCTCGATCACGGGATGCCCCGTCACACGCTTTCAAAGGGGTCTACAGCCCCGCTGACCGACTTCGGGTGCGTGGACAAGGCCAAGCTTGGCCCCGGCCGCCCTGGGCGGCCATTTCTCGCGTCCGCTGAGGGCTTGCAATCCGGGGCCGCGAGCCCGATCTTAGCGACGGCGGCTAAGTCAACTCGCGTAGCCGGCCGGCGGGGCGACCCGCGGGACCGATGGGGAAGGTAGCGTACCCCTAGCCGCCGCTCTCACCTTCAGCCTGGACCGCCCGGATCAGGGTCAAGCGCCGGATCGCCTGTGCGCGCCGCCGCGGCGAGGATTGGAAGAAGGTTCGGACGCGCCAGGCCCCGGCCACTGGCTTCAACGCCGCGGTCCAAGTGCGCTCCGCACCGCCGTCCGTGAACTGGCCGAAGATCGTCACCACACCGTCCGCGCCGCGCCAGATCTCGCCGCGCTCGAGCATCAGCTGCACGCGGCGCCAGTCCCCCGGCGTGGTCGGGTGCAGGTCCGCCGAATGGCCGATGGCGGAGGCGTTGGCCACCACCACCTGGCCGGAGGCGGGCTCCAGCTCGGCCAACTTAGGCGGGATGACGCCCACGGGCCAACTCTCCGCAGGGAACTCCCCGACGCCGGCGCGGGCCTCCTGGGCCGCACGGTCGATCTCAGCTTTCGACGCTGATCCGCCCGCCAGGCGCGCGGCGACGGCCCGTGCGGCGGCAGACCTGGCCTGGCCGACCCGCACGGCGTCGGCCACCAGGTCGGCGAAGACCGGCAGGTTGACCAGGTCGGCGGCGGCGGCCCGCGCCATATCGGGATCGAGGCCCTCGACACGGCGCGCCAGCAGCTCGCCGAGATTAGCCCTGCGCTCGAGGCCGGCGTTGTAGGCGAAGCCCGGAGCGACACCCTCAGGCGCTCGATCGACGCGGCCCGTTTCCTTGTGCCGCCACTCGGGCCAGCGGGCCGGGTCCGCCACCCACCCGGTGTTCTGGAGCTGCTCCTCGCTGCTGAGCGCTTCCGCGCCGGACGACAGCTCATGCACGCTCACCTGCAGGGTGAAGCATTTGCAGTACCAGCCGTTGGGCGGGAAGTTCGTCTTCCAGAAGGCGTGGGTGACCGGCAGCACCAGGTTGTCCCAGGCCAGATGGTTGAGGCGCGGGTGGAGCTGCGGGGTGTGCTTGTACTTCAGCGCCGGGAAGTCCGCGGCGGTGTCCTCGATCGCTTGCCACTCGGAGGCGGCATAGGCCTGCCGCACGTTGGTGTCGTAGATCACCTTGGTCCGCCAGGGCGCCGAGAGGTTGACCTTGCGAGGGCCTTCCTCGAAGGCGTCCACGGTTTGCGGGCCGGCGAAGCCAAGCCCCTTCAACCGCTCTTCGAAACCCGTTCGAAACTGCTCCAGCGTCTGCCCGTCGGCGATCGCCTGGGTGACCAGCTCGCGGCCGGCGGCCAGCACGTCCAATCTGTGGACGCCGGCGAGCGTGAAGGCGTAGGCATGCTCCTCCTGCCACATCGACGGCCAGCGCCAGGACCGCTCGAGGCCCTTGCCCTCCAGGAAGGCGACCGCGCGCGGATCCGGGCCGACGTCGATGCCGAAGCGGCCCTCAGCCATGGCGCACGACCGCTGCTCCGATAATCGCCAAGGCTACGACGACGGCGACGGCCGCCGAGGCGCCCTTGCGCGGCCGCTCGCAGCTTGGGTCGGGGTCTACAACGGCGGCGACGGCGAGGAACGCCATGGCCGTGACGAGCGCCAGCAGCATCAGCCCGCTTTCCGCACCTGGTGGTCGCCGATCGCCGCGGCGGCGAACATCGCCCTGGCCAGCGAGCGGGCGGCGGCCGGCGCGGACAAGTCCTTCGCCATGGCGTCCAGGCCGGCGAGGATCTCATCGAAGCTCCCCGCCCCCCTGACTACCTTCACCACCGCCTCGGCCTCGACGCCGAAGGTTCGCTCCCAATCGTCCAGCTCGAGCTGCTGGATCTCGTCCATCGCCTGGTCGGCGGCGGCCTGGCGCGCCGGCGGATCCGGGCGTTGGCCGTCCTGTGCCAGCGCCGGCTGGCGGCGATCCCGGGTCAGGGCCGGTGGCGGCGAGGCGGCCTGGGGCGCGGTGAGCACCTCCTCGTCGGCCCGCGGCTCCGAAAGGCGGAACTTCTTGCGCAGCTCGGCCTGGCTGACCTTAAAGCCCAGCGGCACCAGGCGCTCCACGGCCTGGGACAGCAGCTGGACGTCCTCGGGGTCCTCGACCACCAGCTCCGCGCGCGGCACCGGCGCGTCCGGCCCCCAATTGAAGGCCACGAAGGGCGCCAGCACGTCGCGAGTGATCGTCCCCCCGATTCCCTTGGCGTCGGCCTTGATCAGGTCGCCGCGCACCTCGTTGAGCACCGAGGACTGAGCGTAGCCGCCACCTTTCTGCATGTCGGTGGTGCCGGTCTGCCCCAGCACGGCCTTGGAGACCTGGTTGTCCACGAAGACCACCAGGCGCTCGAACAGGTCGGTCCCGCCGGCGGCCTGGCCGAGGTTCGGGAACTCGATGTCCATGGACTTCGGGATGACGGCCGCAGCGTCCGAGCCCAGGCCGAACACGGCCCGCTTCAGCACGTCCACGTCGTCCTTCGTGGCCGATCCGTCGTAGCGGCCGAGCCGCAGCGGGATCCCGAAGATCTCCGCATAGGCCATCCAGTCCTTCATCCCGTAGAGCTTGCAGACGAAGCTGAAGGCGACCAGGCGCGCCAGGCCGGCGCGCGCAGGCAGTCCTGACTTCCGCATCGCCAGGTGGACGGCGAACTTGTGGGGCTCCAGCGGCGCGCCGTTCGGCTGGCCCATCTCCTTCAGCCGCAGCTCGCGGCCGGTCTCCCGGTCGAACTCGAAATGCCGCGGGTCGCGCCATTCGAAGCGGCAGGGCCGCCAGCGGTTGGCCCGGGTTTCCCAGATGATCTCCGGCGCCGCGTAGCCCTTCGCGATGGCGTCGAGGAGGTGGCTCACCAGATCGTCGGTCTCGTCGCACGTGAGCAACTGCTCGACGGCTTCCTGAATTTCGCCGGCGCGGGGATCGTCCTCCTGACCGCGCGCCCAGGTGACCTTCCGCTCGAGCCCTGCGACGGCGAGCTTGCGGGTCTGCAGAACCGAACCGTAGTGGGGGTCGCGCTCCTCCATCTCCTCGGCCAGGGTCAGGAAGGCGTGCATGTCCCCCTGGTTGGCCTGGCGAAGCATGGCGTCCAGCATGTCGGGCGTCAGGCCCGCCACGGCGGAGGCGGGGTCCCACGCCTGCCGCACGCCGGTCAGGCTGGGGCGCGCGACCTCCGAGGCCAGGATCTTCTGTGACGTGATCGGCCGGCCGTCCGGCCCAAGCAGCTGGGGCATGTCAGTACCTGTATCCGCGGAAGCTGCCGAGGCGGCCGCCGCCGTGATCGTTCTCGAGACGCCGGCGCGCCAGGGGACTTTCGGCCGAGAGGTCGCGGCCGAGGACCGGCTCGTAAGCGTAGGACTGGTAGGGGGTGGCCGCGGCGCGGCAGGCGAGCGCGCCGGCCCAGAACTCGTCAGCGTGGACCTCGCCCTCGTTGACCAGGCCGATGGAGCCGCCAACGCCGCCCTTCTTCTTGATCGCCCGCAGGTCGGTCCGCAGCTCCGGCTTCGGCGGGATCCGCAGCAGGCCGCGCTCAGCGCGGTCCTTCAGTGCAATGGCGATGTCGAGACGGGCGGGGCCAGAGAGGATCAAACCCGTGACGCGGGTCTGCCCGTACCGACGCTGCTCGTCCTCGACCACCTTCTCACCCATGCCTGTCTGGTCGATCCAGTAGGCGGCCACTCGGCGGGTTGAGAAGATCTGCGCCGCCGCGTCGTCCTGCTCGAGGAAGGTGGCGTTCCGCCCCAGCCAGCGGTCGCGTAGCCAGAGCACGTCACCCACCAGCTCGTAGCCGTGCAGCACCGCCAGGTCCCGCCGTCGCGCCACGTCCCGGCCGATATAGTGGAGGCCGCCGGCGTACAGTTCGGGCCGGCCGGCGTCGGGGTGCTCGCAGGCGGCGATCACCTCCGGCGACAGCCAGGAGCCGGCGCCAGCCTTGGGGATGCAGTCCAACTCCTCCTCGGCGTCCTCGCCATAGGTGTCGCGGATGTCGGCGATCCACTCGGCCTTGCCGGCGATCGGGCGGCCCTTGACGTCGGCGGTGAGCTTCACCCGCTCGTAGAGCCCCGCCTCGATCGCGTCGGCGAAGCTGATGGTGATCGTCTCGCCTTTGCGGCGACCGGCTCGAATGTCGTCCAGGAGGAGGTTGAACGGGTTCGCCACGCCGTCATGGGTCGAGACCACCACGACCTGGCCGCCCCACATCAAGAGCGCGATCGCCGCCTTCAGCACCTCGGCGAGATCCTTGTGGAACGCCGCCTCGTCGATGATCACCAGGCCCTGCTTGCCGCGAAGGGCCCGGGGCACGGACGGCAGCGCGGTGATCTTGAAGCCCGAGGCGAAGCGGATCCGGAAGGCCTGGACGTCTCCGTCCACCAGCTCCTCGTCCTGGGCTTCGGCTGCGATGCCGAAGGCGCGCGCCCACATGGCGCAGGTGTCGATGAACTCCCGCGCCATCTCCATGTCATAGCCCATGTACCAGGCGTTCATGCCGCCTGCGGTCGGGGCGGCGCCCGCCTTCAGGACGGCATAGGCGGCAAGGCCCCAGGTCAGCCCGATCCGTCGGCTCTTCTCGATCGCCAGCAGCGAGACGCCGGAGAACAGCCGGTTGACCGCGTGGGCCTGGTAACCCAACAGCACGTCGCCGCGGGGCATGCGCGAGAACGCCGCCTCGGCGGCGGCGTAGTCGGCTTCGCGTTCCAGGTTCGGCGGCAACGTCATCCGTCCGCCCCCAGCACCGCGCTGCGGATCGCCTGGATGGTGTCGGCCGACATGCCTTCCTTCTTGGCGACCTTTTCCGCCGCGTCCGCCGCCTTCTTCCGGGTCTCCTGCTCGATCCGCAGCGCGCGGTCGGCGTCGGTCTTCTGAGCGCTGGCGGCGGCCTGCAGCGACTTGGCGAAGAGCATCAGGCTCTCGGGGTCGAGGGCCTGATCCTCCTGGATGTTGCCGATCATGTCGAAGGCCAGGGACTGGAAGGCCTGCAGCAGCACGCGCATCCCCTGGCCGTCGTTGATCTGCGGTCCGACCTCGCGAGCCAGGGCGTCGGCGAAAGATTGGCTGCGCTTCAACCGCTCGCTCAGCGCCTCGAACTTCTGGGCGTGGCGGTGAACCGCCGAGCGGCTGGGCACCGGCGCCGCCGTGGCGCCGTTGAACTTCAGCATCGCCTCGAGGCGGCTCATGACCTCGTCCAGGCTGCACTGACCGCCGTTGAACTCGACCAGCCATTGCTCGAGCTGCTTGCGCGCGCCTTCCGGCAACCGCTCGACGGTGGACCGCTTGGCCATGGCTCAGGGCCTCGGCGACGGGCGCTGCACGCCGGGGACGACGGTGCGGCCTTCGGCGACGTCCAGGCCGCGCTCGGTCAGGGTGGCCACCACCAGGCCGGGATGGTCGCCCACGGTCAGCAGCCCCTGCTCGGCCATCCACGCCAACTCGGTCTTGATCTGGTCGCGGGTCGGCGTCAGGCCCACCTCGGGCAGGGCCGAGTGCAGGATCGAACTGTTGGTGGTGCAGCTGGGCGCGCCCGACAGCACGCGCAGGATCGCGATGCGCAGGTGCTTGGCGTAGTGCTCGGCGAAACTCATCAGACCTTCACCCCCCGCTCGATGAAGAAGTCTTCGAGGCGGCGTACCCCGGCGGCGGCGGCGGCGGCGCTGGCCCCCGAGGCCTTCACCTCGCCTTCGACGCGCGCCAGGTCGGCCTTCGTCGGCAGGTTCGAGATGTCGTCCTCGACCTCTTCCATGCGGCCCTCCAGCTTCGTCAGTTGGGTGTCATGGGCGTCGATCTTCTCGTCGAGCGCCCGATCCCGGGCTTGCGACCGGCCTTCCGCCGCCTCCACCTGGTTCTTCGCCACCTGGCGCATCGACCATGCGAGCCAGGCAGTGAAGCCATTCAGCGCCACCAGGATGACGGGCCAGAACTTCATGATCTCGGACACGGGGGCACTCACTCCGGGAACAGGCGCCGGCGACGATCAAGCGTGCGCTGGCAGTCGATGCAGCGGCTCGCGCCCGGACAGGCGGCGATGCGCTCGGGTTCGATCGGGTCGGCGCAGGCGAGGCACACGCGAGTGAGCCGCGGATGGCCCTGCGCCGCCGCTTGGCGCTGAATGGCGCGGAGCGAGACTTCGCGGGCGCGCTGCTCCACCAGCTGGGCCTGGTCGATCCAATCGGTCATGCCGAACCCCAGCCCGGCGCGCCGAACGCCCGAACCGCCGCCCAGATCAGCGCCCTGCGCCAGGCGGGCACGCCCAGCGCCTTCAAGGCCTCCACCAGGATCGCGTCGGCTTCGGAGCGGCGGTAGGCCTGCTTCCGGGTGCGCTTGAGCTGACCTCGCCAGGCGCAGGAGCCGCCGGTGGCATAGAGGAAGTCGTGCAGCACATAGGCATTCGAACCGCGGTCGCTGGGCGAGAAGCCGAACGACCATGCCGCCTGCGGGATCGAGCCGAGATCCGTGCGGAAGCCCGCGGGGACGGTGATCCGTTCGCCCGAGCCTTCCGCGCCAACGTCGTAGGGCAAGGCCGAGGTCAGGTCCCAAACGGTCCGGCCTTCCACCACGACGGGCATGCCGGCCTTGTCGTAGACCTGGAGGATTCCGAGATGATCGGTGAACCGGCTCACGGAGCGGCCGGCTGCGCCGTCGCCGGCGTCCCGCAGTCCTGCAGCACCTTCACGCCGCCGGTCAGCTGGTCGCGGACGGCCTGCCGGGCTTCCTCGGTGATGCCGTTGCAATAGATGGCGCGGGTGACGCGGGCGGCTTCCACGCCAGCTTGCAGCGCGGCAGGGTCGGTCGTGCTGCACGCCGCAAGGGCGGCGGCGCTGGCGGCGAGTACGGCCATATTGACGACGAGCTTCAAGGTCCGGTCTCCGGGGTTGGGATTGGGGATGCGGGTGGCGCCTTCCAGGCGGTGACCAGGCGCATGACGTCCGTGGTCGTGGCGCCGGCCATGTAGAGCAGGGCCGCCAGGGCGTCCGAGGCGATCAGGGCGTGCGCGATCGAGCGGAGGGCCGCCGGGTCCGCCAGCCGGCCGACGATCGACCACAGCAGCC